>Ga0209515_10000497_pt1 | contig 70699 bp, 70 predicted proteins | sample Subgroupgradi54m_FD_187454 | JGI IMG/M metagenome (GOLD analysis project Ga0209515, IMG submission 187454) | Subsurface groundwater microbial communities from S. Glens Falls, New York, USA - GMW60B uncontaminated upgradient, 5.4 m (SPAdes)... ...
GTGTGAAACCGTCTGCCCGGCGAGGTGCATCGAAATCACCGCCGCCGAACACCCCGATCCCAACATCGAAAAATACCCCGCCGAATTCATCCTCGATTTAGGAAAATGTGTTTACTGCGGTTTTTGCGTCGAGGTCTGCCCCGAAGACGCGATCCGCATGGACACCGGTAAACTCAATATCGCCGAATATTCCCGCGAAAGTATGATTTATGATAAGAAGCGGTTGATGGAGGAGTAAAATCTATTTCTTTCTATCGCTGTCATAACCGCCTTGATGTAAGAGGCGGTTTTTCTCTTTGCCTATAAATTTTAAATCCCTTATTACAGACTTCCTAAGGGGGGATTCGTTTTAAACTTAGTCAAGTGGAAGGCTGGATGAGAAAAGGAATATGGACATTTTGGATCATTTATTAGAAATAGGTTTTAGATTTCATCAGTTGTCTATTAAAGAGAATGAACAGATAATAAATATTATTGCCATTATTGCTCAAGCCATGCTTGAGAGAGATGATAAGTATGGTTATGCAAGTATTAGGGTTTTAATTAAATCAATTTATCTTTGTGTTTTAAGTAACGATGAGAAATTAAATTCGGGGTTTGTGATTCACGTAAGAAAGTTCTTAGACAGTTACGAACAGAAATTCCCTCAGCGTAAAGATATATTTTTTGAAGAGTTATCTAGAATGAAACGGGATTTGATTGAAGAAGATTGTAGGGCTGATCGGTTTAAATCAGAATCTTATCAAGCCCGAAATTTATGCGGCGATTATTTTTATGAGCCTCTTAACGACAGTCTTGACGCCGATTGTACTGCGCTACTGGTTGTCTAAATAGAAATATTGGATTAAAGATGCGTTCCTTTGACCGCCGTCATCGCTGCCTCAAGGAAGGGGCCCTGAAAGATTCCAATGCCGACGATCCCGACGATTAAAACGACTAGAATCAGTCGCATGGATAAGGAAACTGGGATGGGGGAAGTTGTACGAGGCTTATCCACATAAATCCGTTTGACGACGATCAGGTAATAATATAGTGAGATAACGATATTGATTGCCGCGACAAACGCTAGCCAAACCAGACCGCTTTGGACCGTCGCCAGCAGTAGAATAAATTTTCCAAAAAACCCCGCCAAGGGCGGCACTCCTGCCAATGACACCAGGGCGAGTAGAAGCACACCGGCCAAAAGACCGGAACGCTGAGAAAGCCCCGCATAATCCGCAATTTCATCACTCTTTACCGTAATAAAAAACAGGACAATGACTAAGAACGCCGCGAGATTCGTAAACAAATATCCTAAAAGATAAAAATTGATGGCAGAGGCTCCAAGCACTGATCCCGCCGCCGCACCCATGAGAAGATAACCGGCATGTCCTATGCTGGAATAACCCAATAATCTTTTGATGTTCGTCTGAAAGATAGCGGCAAGGTTGCCATAGCACATGGTCACGGCGGAAAGGCCCGCCAGCACTAAATGCCACTGACCATGCCACGAAGAAAAAATCCCGAAGAAAAGTCGAATAAGGATTACAAATCCGGCTGCCTTTGACCCGACGGACAGCAGCGCTGTCACCGGCGTCGGCGCCCCTTGATAGACATCGGGAACCCACAGACTGAATGGAACGCAAGCGATCTTAAAACCAAGCGCCGAAAAAATCAGAACCAAGCCAAACAAAATCATAGGGTTCATGGAATGGGTGCTGACATACTGTTCGATAGCTGCAAAGCGCGTCGAGTGGGTGGCGCCGTAGAGAAAACTGATGCCGAAAAGAAAAAATCCCGAAGCCAGCGCACCTAAAATTAAATATTTCATTCCTGCTTCCAGGGAATGTTTATCGCTTTTAAGGTAAGCGGTCATGACGTAAAGAGAAATGGTCAATATCTCAATGGAGATGAAAAGCAAAAGAAAATCAGCAGAAGATGCAATGAGGCACATCCCAAGCATTGCCAGCCACAATAATAAATAGAATTCGTTTCTGCGCGAGCCCAAGGACTTAAAAAACTGCTGCGTCATGACAAAAACAAAAACCATTGCCACCAGAAAAAATCCTTTGAAGAACCACGCCAAGGAATCCATGATAAACATCCCGCCAAAAGTTTCTCCAACGAGATTCCGCTGGGTGAGCCAAAACCCGATTAAGCCTAATAGACCAACAAAACTTAAAGTTCCGATCCAATCTTTGCGCTCCGTCTTGGGCAGTAATATATCAACCACGATGAGCACCACAAGGATCAAGGTGATAAGTGATTCTAATGAAAATAAGTTCCAGTGAATGATGGGAAACATAGTGTTCTTTATTGCCCGCGTAACGTTGTCAGCCGGACATTTTGTAAAATTGGTTTTGTCCCTGATTCAATGTTTTTTAAAATTAACGATGGCCAGCATCCAACGACGATTAATGCTGTCAGTAACAGGATAAAGGGCAGTTTTTGTAAAGACGTTTGTGCATCCATCAGTTTATTCCAGCGGGGATTAAGTGGTCCCTGAAAAGCCAAACGGATCGTCTTAAGCATGTAAACGGCCGTGATGACTATTCCTAAAACAGCTAATACGGTTTGCCAGCGGTAATGATCCCATGCCCCGAGAAGAACCATGATATCGGCGACAAAATTGGCGAATCCGGGAACTCCAGCGGAAGCCAATGCCGTCATGGCAAAACATGTTGCGATAAACGGCATCGATTTCGCGAGACCGCCCAATTCATCCAGATTGCGGGTGTGCGTTTGATCGTCGATAGAGCCAATTAAAGCGAATGCGAGAGCCGCCATAATTCCATGGGCGAACATCAACAAGACCACACCGCTAAGGCCGATAATGTTCATACAGGCAAGCCCAAGCAGAATGTATCCCATATGGCTGCAGCTAGAATATCCTAAGATATATTTTATGTCCCGATGGGTCAGCGCAATAAGACCGCAGTAAAGAATATTAAAGACCGCGAGTGTTGCTACGACCGGCATCCAGGTTGCGGCGGCTTGAGGCATCAATAGGATTGCGAAACGGATAATGGCATAAGCACCCATTTTTTTGAGCACACCCGAATGCAGCATACTGACCGAAGTAGGGGCAGCTGCGTATCCGATGGGAGCCCACGTATAAAAAGGCCAGAGCGTCAAGGTTATGCCGAAGCCGACGACAATGAGCGGAAAGATCCAATTTTGGACTTCAATCGGCAAGGGATGGTTGACTAAATGCTGGTGGATCTGGATTAAATCAAACGTTCCCAAGCCAAGCGCATTATAAAGGACTATTAAAGCAATAAGAGCAATGGAGGCGCCAGCGGTTAAATAAAGGGTCAACTTCATGGCGCCATATTCTTTCCGGCCAGATCCCCAAATAGCGATCAGAAGAAAGGCCGGGACAGTCGCTATTTCGTGAAAGAAGTAGAAAAAGAAGATATCCAAAGAAAGGAAAGCTCCATAGGTGCCGATCGTCATCAAAAGAAAAAGGATGTAGTATTCTTTGACCCGCTCTTTGACGCTTTGGGTCACCAGAACACCGGCGAAAGAACAGAACCCTAGAAGAAGGATGAGCACGCCATTGATCCCATCGATGCCTAAATGATAGGAAATCCCCAACGGCACGACCCAGGGAATTTTTTCAATGAATTGAAAACCTCCGACGGCAGAGTCATACGCGGCAAAAACCCAGACGGATAAAAGAAAAGGCAAGAGTACAGCAACGTTAGCAACCCTACGGATCAAAGAGACTTGACTCGACGGAATTATGAAAAGAAAAACCACCGCCGCCATCGGTAATAAAAGGATCCAAGAGAGCGGATGGGGAATGATCATAGTTTAGTTACCATTATAAAAAAGAGATAAACGACTCCCAGAACAAAAACCAAGGCATAGAATTGGACCAAACCACTCTGCAGTCGGCGAAGGACTTGGCCAGCTGCTTTTGCCAGGCCTGTCATGCCATGGACGCCGAAGCGGACCAAGACAATTTCCTCGATCCAGAAGAAGATTTTGGCAACGCTTTGCTGAACATGATCCACATACCAACCGTAGACAACGTCGAAATAATATTTATTTTTTAGAACAGGGTAGAGAAATCCGAGTTTTGTTTCTAACGGGTCGCGGGTAGGGCGTTTGCCATAAATCATATACGAGACGGCTAACCCTAAAATCGCAACGACAGAAGAAATCAAAGCCACAGAAATATTTATCGCCGGATGTTCCGCGTGTGGATACAGAAAATGAGGAATTCCCAGGAATCCTCCCGTGACGGACAAAACCGCTAAAAAGATGAGTGGAATGGTCATGACCAACGGAGATTCATGGGCCTGATGACTATGACCAGAGGTGGGAGCCTTCCCCCAAAAAGCAACCCAGAACAGACGTCCCATGTAAAAAGCTGTTAAGCCGCTGGTTAAAGTTGCGACCCAATACAGCAAGCTGTTATGTTTAGAAGCCAAGGCCAGGATTTCATCTTTGCTCCAGAAACCGCTCAATGGAAAAATACCGGACAGGGTCAGGGTCCCTATGAGAAAAGTCACACCCGTGATAGGCATTTGTTTTAAAAGCCCCTGCATGTTCCAAATATTTTGTTCATGATGAAGGGCATAAATGACACTTCCAGCTCCGAGGAACAGTAGGGCTTTGAAAAAAGCATGGGTGGTTAAATGGTACATTCCTTGCATAGGCCCGCTTAAACCTAATGCCATGACCATTAAACCTAATTGACTGAGTGTTGAGTAGGCAAGGATCCTTTTAATATCATTCTCGACGACAGCGAGTGTCGCCGCTAAGAGTGCTGTGATTCCACCGATATACGCAATAACAGTGAGCGCCGTTGACAAAGGTTCAAAAATAAAAAAAGTACGGGCCAAGAGGTAAATCCCCGCCGCCACCATCGTTGCGGCGTGAATCAGGGCGCTCACCGGTGTTGGTCCCTCCATAGCATCTGCCAGCCAAACATGTAAGGGGACTTGGGCGGATTTACCAATAACGCCGCAGAAAATCAAGAGTGCCACAACCGTCAGAAGATGAGGGTCTAAATGGGTAACGACTCCGGCTAAATCAGTAAAAAGAAAACTTCTGCCATTCCCGACGTCTGAAATGCTCCACAACAAAAGAATCCCGCATAAAAATCCGAAATCGGCGACACGGTTGACCACAAAAGCCTTAACCCCGGCATCAGCCGCGGAGGGTTTCTCGTACCAGAAACCAATGAGGAGGTATGAACTTAACCCCACCAATTCCCAAAAGATGAACAGCTGAATAAAATTATTAGATAAGACAATCCCGATCATAGAAAAGGCGAAAAGGCTAAGGTAAGCGAAAAATCGGGGGCTGCTTTGGTCCTCGTCCATATAACCCATTGAGTAGATAAAAATGGCGCTTCCTACACCAGTGACAATCAGTAACATCATAATTGCCAGCGGATTCACAAGTACCCCGAAGTTGATCGTTAGTGAGTCGATATGAATCCAAGTCAGGGATTGTTGGAGTTCGATAGGAGGGTCAACATGGAATATCTGCAAGAAAAGTAAAACGCTGCAGACAAAAGAGGTTAATATCCCGGCGATGGCGAGGAATGCACTATAAGTCTTAGATCGTAGGGAAAAAAGGGTAATGACCACACAAGCGGCCAGCGGTGAGAAAAAAGCGATCCAAGCTAAGAGAGGGTTTACCATTTCAGGTCCTTTAATTCATCGGCTTGGATTGTGGAAAAATGACGGTACATCAATACGACAATCGCCAGCCCGATGGCCACCTCTGCAGCGGCAACGAGAATGACAAAAAATACGATCAATTGTCCCGTGTAATCGCCATTAAAACGGGAGAAGGCGACAAAAGAAAGATTAGATGCAGCCAGAAGGAGCTCTAAAGAAAGAAGGATTTTAAGCACGCTGCGGCTTGTGGTTACACCCACAATGCCGATCGAAAAGAGGATGCCGCTTAAGAGAAGATAATGTCCAAGTCCGATCATCGGTTCCCTGCCAGCTGTTTCGCTTCCTTAGGTTCCTTCGCCATCTGTCTTTAATGCTCCTTGGGCTAATGAAACAATCCCGAAAACCGCAATCAGCAAAAGAAGCGATGTTAATTCAAACGGAAGCAGATAATCCGTAAAAAGAATTTTACCAATAATTTCAATCGTCCCGCGAATCGAAGCGGACTGTATAGTTGGAGTCTCTAAAAAACTTTTGATGGCTAAAGAAAATTCTGATAGAAACATCAACCCAATAAACCATCCCAGCAACCGAAAACGGCTTTGCTGAGTCGTGGTGAATGTCTGCGAGTTAAGGTTCAAGCACATGACCACAAAGAGGAAAAAAACAAGGACAGCTCCCCCATAGACTAATAAAAGAATGACTCCAACAAAAGAGGCTTCTAAAAGTATAAAGAGAGAAGACAGAGAGAAGATGACGATGATTAATGACAAAACATTATAAAGAGGATTTCGGGCAAGGACAACGGCAAGGCTTGCCAAGATCAAGATAGTCGCAAAAAGATAGAAGAAAAAAGAAGACATATTTTTTCAGAGAATATTATTTTTGTGGATGATGTATTGTATCCATATACAGAAATAAACACGACATTGTTAAGAAGAACTCGGCTATAATTTTTATTGAAAGTTAATTAATATTAAACGGGATGGGAAATAAACACAAATCAAGAAAAGGTCAATTTTTTGACCTTGGGAGTGTGGTTGCTGCCACTTAATTGGATTATCTGGGGTCAACCCGCTGGTGATAGAAAGAGGAAAGGATAGTGGCTTATTAAACACAAAAGTATGATTTATTAAATTTTGAGGGTCGGAATCCGGGTCCAGCCAGCGACCGCTTTTTCTTGTAGGATTAAAAATGATTTACAAAATAATCTGTGCTAAAGTCGAGCAAATGTTCCATTAATTTACAGAAATTCAATAATCTATGTTGAAGCAAATTGATGAAAATCTCTTTTGAGGTTGCAACCCCATTCGGGTTACCACTCTATAGAACAATCCAAAGTTCCTTAGGATGTTAGTATCATTTACCCTTTCCTCTTCCCCCAGCCAGCTTCATCTCAATCGCCTTCAGATAATCTCCCAGGTTGTCATCGCGCCTTTTGCCAAACCTGACGGCATGATATTGGTCGAGAAACGACTCGATAAAGGAAAGTGTTTCCAGCGACAGCACTTTTTTTTCTCGCAGCTCAATCATCAGTTCTGCATTGGTCTGAGTTTCTCCCCGATGAAGATCGAAGGTCTTCTGCAAAATTTTTTCAAAGGATTGATAAAGATGTCGGCAGCTTGCCAGGTCTTGTGGATCAGAGGTTTTTTCCGATCCCGGAAACACATTTAAGGTTTTTAAACCTTGAAGAACTTTTTTAAGATTTTTTATAAAAATAAAAATTAAAGCCGCCAGCAGCAGCCGTATGCTTAGTTTAGTGGAATCGAGAGACATCAACTCGGCCCGTACTCGTCGCTGCGAACGCCACAGCCAGTCGAGCCACGGGTTTAAGGGGCGGTCCATATTCAGGGCCGCCAGTCTGGATATCCCTGGCGTGGGATCAAAATCCACCCGCTGATATAAATTGGGTTTCCCTTCAACCGGCAATAACGCCTCAACCCAGGCATGCGCATCACGGATTCTGACCAGAAATTGTTTATTGGTGTTGATCACCTCCGATGCCAAAAATCCTCCCTTCAAACGCGCAGGAATATTGCGGCTGCGCAGCATCAAGATCATGGCCGAAGCGAAATAGGAACAATAGGCCGGTTTTTCATCCTTGAGCATGGTTAAAATTCCTTTTTCGTCGGCGCCGAAACGGACGTTCAACGTATATTCAAAATTGTTCTTAAAATAATTTTCAATCGCTTTTGCCGTTTTAACCGGACTTTCTTCACGCCCGACAATACCATCGACGTAAGGGGATAAATTTTTTTTAAGAAAAGGCGAGAGCTCGGTTAACACCATTTTTTCTCGTTCACTGATCTGAAGAAGGGAAGGGGCCTCCCCGATGGCAAAGGATGCTTTAAGCACATTAGCATTGGGGGAGGTAATGATTCCGTTTTCATCCTGCTCGAAGATTTGCTCATTGCTTCTGACGGCCGACACATTCGCCGGTGCAGGAATAATGCCTTTTAACTGATCAAACATGATCAGATCAATCCTTTTTTTCCCAGGATCCAATATATTGGAAACAGGATGTCTAGGGAGCCCAGGTTTTTTCCAGGTCCCGTTTTGATAATGTTCAAATACCTGTGTGGCCAGATAAAAGTTATCAGTACGACGTCTATCTATTTCTAGGATAGGCCGGATATCACGTCCGATATTTCCCGGGCTGCGCAGATCTAAGGTGGAGCCAAATTCTAAAAGTTGCTGAGGCAAGACGAAGAAATATTCCTGAAGATAGAGCATAAAGGCTTGGTCGCCTAATTTAACGAGCTGAACCATGACCACAAAAAGACTAAAGCAGACCGCCAGCATAACGATAAAATAAGGAATCGGTGCTAAAATTTTTTTAATTTTTAGCTCCTTCGATTTTTTTTTCTCCTCGGCTGCAATAGAAAATGACCGCAAAAATATAAACGACGTATTTAAAAGACAAAATACCCAAAAGGCGACATAAGCGAGCCGGTCAAATTTGACGTCAATAGAAAGCGCGACAATAATCCAGGCCATCCCTCTTAAGGCGTAAGATCGATAGTAATAATTGTGATGGAACCAGATGAAAAACGATAAGAAGACAAACGTGGATTGAATGATGCCGATAGGACCAAAATCCACCCGGTTCTCGGGAAGGAAACTTCTCCAGAGCCATCCTAATGCGAGGGCTGCGCCGACGAAATTGACCCAATGGATTTTTCTTTTTAAATTTAAATCCGGCGCAGGAGGAATGTTGATTCGTTGCAAAAATGAAATCAAGATCAGGACTGCGCCGATCACGGGCAAAACGACATCGTTCTGGCAGACTCCGTAGACTGCCCATGCCGATATCAGTGTTAATAAAATTTCAATCTGTCCTGTTTTCACCAGAAAAATCCTTATTTTGCCCCCTCACTTTGTTTCGCTTTGGGAAGTGGAACGGAACAAAGCGAAATAGAGGGGGGACCCGGAAATCACTCTAAGTTATCAATGAAGGTGATTTCTGGGCAGAAACCACGACAAGGTTCCGGTCGGGGGAGTGTGTTAAAGGTTTATCGCGAATAACAATCACCCGCAGGCTGATGCCTAAATTTTCTAGGGCCCGGCACAGCTGCGAACGTTCTTCATCCCAATTCTGCAGGATGATGACCATCGAAGAAATCTTCCGCGCATATGGCATCAGAGTGGTTTGCATTTTTGGGATGTTCATTTTTTTGGTGTCCTCCAAACAGGAAAGCAGTTCTAATAAATTTTCGAGATGGGCCAGTGCCCGCCCCACCTGAAAATGATATAAGTCTTGACCGGCAGCAAATAAGTCGATGATATATTCTTTTCTGGCGATAGCGTCGGCGATCCCGGCGGCGATTGCGACTCTGCGCTCAAAGGAGCGGGGTTCTTCGCCTTTTGAAGATTCGGTATCCAGAAAAAGGCCGATACGCACAAAATATTCATCCACATATTCTTTGACAATGAGTTTTCCGCTGCGGGCATAGGAGGCCCAGTGAACATCCCGGAGACGGTCTCCGTGACGGTATTCCCGGGTGTTTAAAAATTCGTTCGAAGAACCGATGTTGGAACTGATCGCAATCCCTCCGGGCTGATAAATCCGGTGAAACGGGATTTTAAATTCGGTCTGCGAAATAAACCGCGGGTAGACGACGATTTTATCAAACTGCCGTACACGAACCGGCCAGCGGAAAATCCCCGACGGGAAACTGCTGGCGGCATAGATAGAAGAGAGTTGATAAATCCCGCGGAACTGGCATTGCACAACCAGTCTTAACGTCGCGCTTTCTCCCGGGTTCAGACAATCAACGGTGTTGTCCTCCTTTTCATGGCCATAAGTACTATAAAGACCGAAGGGGAGTACGCCTTCAAATACGGCTAATTTTCGCAGAGGTTTTTTCCCGGCATTTCTAATAATGATGCGGTAGATCATGTGCTCCTCGGCGTTTGGCGAAGAGGGGAGTTGGCGTATCATCGTGACTCGAGGCCGGAAAAAATACGAGAAGCCGATGGCGGTTATGAGCAATGTGAAAACAAAACAGGGGAAGAGATAAGCCGTTAAGTGCAAACCCGGAGCGGCAATCGCGGCCCCGACAAATAACGTGCATAACAAAATTTTTCCCGACTCTGTGAAGCAAACGTTGAGTATGGTCAGAACTCGCTTGATAAAAAAGTGGTCCTGAGCTGGCATCAAGAATGACCAAGTTCGTCGGGGCATTGTTTATAGTTTTGTTTAAGTAGAGAGTAGAGAGAAGAAAGTAGAGAGTAATGGGATGGATAGCCCGTGTGAAATTTAGATTACTCTCTCCTTGCTACTCGGTACTTTTTTTCTCTACTATTTAGGAGTTTTGATCGTTGAAATAATCTGCGAAATGATTTCGAGTCGGGATGACCCTTCATATTGTGATTTTGTATCCAAAAGGACACGGTGGGCCAAAACCGGGATCGCCAGAGATTTAACATCCTCCGGGAGCACATAATCACGTTGATGCAGCATCGCACGCGCGCGTACGATCCTTCCGTAAAGCAGCGTTCCCCTCGTCGATACACCCAGACGCAGTTGTGGATGCCGGCGTGTTGCCTGAACAATTTCCAGCATATATTGACTGATCGATTTTTCGATCAGGATCGTGTCCACAGAGGATTTCAATTGCGCCAGGGAAGGCAAAGAAAGGACCGGGGAAATCTTCTCAACGGGCTCTTCCCGGGTTCTATTGATCAACAGGTTTTGTTCTTCGTCCTGGGGAAGGTAGCCCATATCAATTTGCAGCATGAACCGATCCAGTTGAGCCTCCGGAAGAGGATAAGTCCCGTGGTATTCGATAGGGTTTTGTGTGGCCAGAACAATGAAAGCAGAAGGTAGCGGATGGCAAGTGCCATCGACCGTGACATGTTCTTCGCTCATCGCCTCCAGCAGGGCAGATTGTGTTCTGGGGGAGGCCCGGTTGATTTCATCGGCGAGTACGATATGGGCGAAAATGGGCCCGGGGTGGAATGAAAAACTGCTCTCTGTCTGTTTAAAAATATTTATCCCGGTGATATCCGTCGGAAGAAGGTCCGGTGTGAACTGAATCCGGCTGAATGTTCCATCGATCGTTTTTGCCAGCGCTTTGGCCAGGGTCGTTTTTCCCACCCCAGGGATATCTTCAATCAGGATGTGTCCCCCGGCAACAAGAGCCAGAATGACCAGTTCGATTTTTTCAGATTTGCCTTTAATGACTAACGAGAGATTATCACTCGCTTGCTTCATTAATCGGCTTGCTTCCTGGACGGGAAGGTTCATAGTTTACCGAATGCCTCTTGTTTTGGTGATACGAAAAAAAGAAAGCGTGTTCATTAAACAACAAATTTCCTTTGTTATCAAGCGATAAATGATTATTGTGACAAAATATTGAACACTTGAAAGACTATTTGAAAAATGCTATAAGTGATCGGTTGACAATTGTTTTGGCTCATTGACCATATAATGTCTAGGGCTCGCATACCGTCTTTTTGATATCAGGAGTTTAGCATGAATCAAAAACCTTCCGAACAACGAAAATTCCAGCGCTACTCAACCGAGGTGGAAGTCTTATTTCAAGTTGCTTATCCTTTCAAAACACAAATGAATTTTCAGATCATTGATCAAGAATCCGGAGATCTGCACACCAGCAAATATTGGGCGATGAGTAAAAATGTTGGGATCGAAGGATTGTGTTTTACGACGAGCTTTCGGTTAGAACAAGGCGAACACATCTATTTGGAGGTATTTTTGGAAGGGAAAAAAGATCCGATCTCCATGGAAGGTCAGGTGAGATGGTCCAGGCAATCTTTACCTCTCACCGGTAAAGAGCGTAAATTTGAAACCGGGATTAAGATCATCAGCATGAAAGGTCAGCCCGTTTCAGAAACCTTTCAGTATGATGGGGCCAAGCAAGTTGTCTGGAGCGGCGTTTTACAGACGATCTTTGGGGATTTTAAAGAAGAGGTTATTGAGCTTCCTTCTAGTAAACAAAACTCCAAATCTCCCGCCAGCGTCGGTCGGGCCAGCGGGAGATTTGGAGTTGGAAAGGAAAAGCTCAATAAGAAAGGAAAATAAGAAACAATGAATACAGCTGTGCATCGGGAGGTCTAAATGAGTGAGCATTCTCTCCCGTCAAGAGCTGCTGATGTTCCGGCGAGTCGAAAAGATGACCAAGAAAAAATCAAAACAAATCGTCTGGCACAAAAAAACCGGAGGAAATATTTTCTTCAGAAATTTACGCCGGAAATACGTAAGGCGCTTCTGAAGATGCCCCTCCAGATTTTCATGATGACGGTTTGTTTGATGATTCCCTCTATCTTTGGCAATTATTCTTTTGCCGGATCAGTGCCGGAGGTTGAAAAAAAATCCGCGCCTTCTTCGCCCCAGCGTCTTTACGACCAATCCCGCGCCTTAACAAAAAATCACGAACTCTTAAAAGCTCAAGAAATTCTGCAAAAGATTTTGGATGATGATCCTGATTTTGAAAACATTGAAGCGGTGCAAAAAGATCTGCAGGCTTTGAATTTGGGAATAATTCTTTCGGATGTCCCAATCCCGCAGACGATCATTTATAAAGTGCGCCCCAGGGATACGCTGATTAAACTCGCCAGAAAATTTCACACGACCGTTGAGGTCATCCAAAAAAGAAACCATCTCGATTCCGACATGATTCGAAACGGTCAAAAACTATCGATCTACAACAGCCCGTTTAATATTCTGATTGACAAATCCGACAATATCCTCATGCTCAAAAACGGCGAAAGAATTTTGAAAGTTTATCCGGTTGCAACCGGTAAAGAAACAACCACAACCCCCATTGGAGAATTTACCATTAAAGATCGGTTGGTTGATCCTGTTTGGTTTCATCATGGCAGCGTTGTCCCCCCGGGCACTCCTAAAAATTTTTTAGGAACACGCTGGCTGGGATTCAATCTTCCCAAGTATGGTATTCATGGAACCGTTCAGCCCGAGTTGATCGGCAAGTCGGTCTCGGGAGGATGTGTGCGGATGCGTAATAGTGATGTGGAAGAACTTTATACCCTGATCCCCGAGGGGACCAAGGTGATCATCAAGGAATAACCGGTGACGATCCCAGAGACTCATTAAGAATTCCATAAATTGATTGAGATTTTGCGAGGGGGTTATTCTTAGTGAAGAAGTTCGTTGTCGCTATTGTCGGGTTGTTTTCTTTTTGGAATTTGGTAACGTTTAGTTTTGCCGAGACGAGAATGATGAATGCCGAAATCAGCAAACCTCAGCCCGCCCGCACCCAAAAACAAAACTGTCGGGGGTACTAGAGTAATCTCCGGTCTTTAGATCTTAAGAACCGAAGGGAGTTGACGAGGCTTATGGGTTTAACACAGGAGAGACCAATGAACTCTGAATTTGATTCTAAAGCGGTTAAAAAAAATTTGATAACTGCGTCGGGTAAATTCACAATCTTTCATTTGGAAAAGATACAAAAATTTAAATTGGGTGATCCTTCCCGGCTTCCTTTTTCCATTAGAGTCCTGCTGGAATGCGTTTTGCGAAATTATGATAATCACCAAGTGACCTTTCAAGATATTCAAAGGCTGAGCTCCTGGTCTCCCGCTGCAATTCCCAGCGAAGAAATTGCCTTCAAACCCGGACGGGTGATTCTCCAGGATTTTACCGGGGTGCCGTGTGTGGTGGATCTGGCGGCCATGCGCTCTGGCCTGCAGCGCCTTGGCGGAGATTTCCGAAAAATTAATCCTCAAGTGCCTTGTGATCTGGTCATTGATCATTCGGTTCAAGTTGATGCCTTCGGAACGAACAAGGCTTTCAAAATTAACGTTACGAAGGAATTTGAACGCAACAAAGAACGTTACGAATTTTTAAAATGGGGGCAGAAGGCGCTTAAGAATTTTCGCGTGGTTCCTCCGGCAACGGGAATTGTGCATCAGGTGAATCTGGAATATCTGGCTAAAGGCGTTTTGAAAAAGAAAAAAGGTTCCGAAACGATTGTCTTCCCCGATAGCCTCGTCGGTACCGATAGTCACACCACGATGATCAACGGTTTGGGAATCGTCGGATGGGGCGTGGGCGGCATCGAAGCCGAGGCGGTGATGCTCGGTGAGCCGATTTACCTGCTGCTGCCGGAGGTCGTGGGCTTTAAATTAACAGGAGAATTGAAAGCAGGGATCACGGCCACAGATTTGGTCCTCACTGTAACGCAGATGTTACGCAAAAAGGGTGTGGTGGGAAAATTCGTTGAGTTCTACGGCGAGGGGTTGAAACATTTAAGTTTGCCTGATCGTGCCACAATCGCCAACATGGCTCCAGAATACGGTGCCACCATAGGATTTTTCCCCATCGACGAAGAAACGCTTTCCTATTATAAGATGACCGGTCGCACACCCCAGGAGATTGATCTTATTGAACGTTATATGAAAGAACAGGGGATGTTTTATCGTCCGGGAAAAAATGAGGTGCCATTCAGCGATATATTGGAATTGGACCTCTTTACAATCGATGCCAGTCTTGCCGGACCCAAAAGGCCGCAGGATCGTGTATCCCTATTTGATGTCAAAAATAATTTTCAAACAGCGCTTAAGGAACCCGTTGCCAAACGCGGATTCGGTTTAAGTGAAAATGATTTAACGAAAAAAGCCGCCATCGAGAATGGTTCGACGATGGAATTGTCGCATGGTTCGGTGGTGATTGCGGCGATCACGAGCTGTACGAATACTTCCAATCCCGGGGTTCTTGTTGCCGCTGGGCTTCTGGCGAAAAATGCCGTTGAGAAAGGGTTAACTGTTCCGGGTTATGTAAAGACAAGTTTCGCTCCCGGTTCCAAGGTCGTGGATGAATATTTAAAAGATGCCGGGCTCATGCCTTTCTTGGAAAAACTTCGGTTTAATGTCGTCGGGTACGGTTGCACGACCTGTATTGGAAACAGTGGTCCGCTTCCGCAAAATGTGGCGCAGGCGATTCAAAAAACAGATTTGGTTGCGGTAAGTGTGTTAAGCGGGAATCGGAATTTCGAAGGAAGGATTAATCCGTTGACGAAGGCCAATTATTTAGCCAGTCCGCCCTTGGTTGTGGCTTATGCCCTCGCCGGGCGGATTGACATTGATTTAACCAGCCAGCCTCTGGGGAAAGATAAAAAGGGCAATGATGTTTTTCTGAAAGATCTGTGGCCGACTCAAGCAGAAGTCAGTCGGGTCATTGCCCGGGTTGTTAAACCCAAGTTGTTTAAGGAGGCGTATAAAAATGTTTGGCTCGGCAACGAGAATTGGAATAAAATCAAGACGAAAATCTGCGACCTGTACGAATGGAAAAACGAAAGCACATATATTCAAGAACCGCCTTTTTTCACGGGGATGAAAGAAACGCCGGAAGCGATTCATGCGATCAAAGGCGCGCGGGTTTTGGTTGTGGCGGGAGATTCGATCACAACCGATCATATTTCTCCGGCGGGGGATATCGCTGAACACAGCCCGGCGGGGATTTATTTGAAAAGTTTAGGTGTTGCACCGGAAGATTTTAACAGTTACGGTGCCCGACGAGGAAATGATCAGGTCATGACGCGCGGCACGTTTGCCAATATCCGTTTTAGAAATTTTTTAGCACCGGGCACCGAGGGGTCGTGGACGATTTATCTGCCAGAAAATAAAAAGATGAGTATCTTTGATGCGGCGCAGTTGTATAAAAAAAACGGTGTGCCCTTGGTTGTTCTGGCAGGAAAAGAATATGGAACGGGCTCCAGCCGCGATTGGGCGGCGAAGGGGGTGGCGCTTTTGGGGGTACAGGCGGTTGTGGCGCAAAGCTATGAACGGATCCATCGCAGTAATCTCGTTGGGATGGGCGTTTTGCCGCTGGAATTTAAAAACGGGGAGTCGATAGAGTCTTTGGAATTGAAAGGCACTGAGGTTTTTGATTTTCTGGGATTGACTGATCAATTGAAAACTCATCAGGAAATTAGAGTGGTCGCAACGGCCCAAGATGGATCGCGCCAAGAATTCACGACGATCGCCCGGATCGATACGCCGGTTGAGATTGATTATTACCGCCATGGTGGGATTCTTCCGATGGTGTTGCGCAAACTTTCGAAAAGTAATTGATTTCTAAAAAAAACGGGTGGAGATTGCGCGAGGGGGGCCTAAGCCGATTTGCTCTGACGGGGGTTCCCCTTGGCGTTCCCGCTCAATCCCATCTCACCTTGCTTTTTTTAGCAAAAATATGTTATCCTTTACCTGGTTATCACAGCTAGGGATCAATGCAACGAAGGCGCCCCTTGATTCAATTCGTAAAACAACGAAATCAAGGGGCGCCTTTATTTATAGTACAAATACCGACGATTCCATTGACAACCACGAACGATTCCTATAAACTGCTACCAGTTTATTTTAAGGAATAATCCATGCCCAAAACGATGTACCAAAAAATTTGGGACGATCATCTGGTCGCCGAGAATCCAGGACAGACTTCCATCATTTACGTCGACCGCCATTTGGTGCATGAGGTCACCTCCCCTCAGGCATTCGAGGGACTGCGTGTTGCGAAAAGAAAAGTGCGTTGTCCCGCAAAGACCTTTGCGACGATGGATCACAACGTCTCCACCCGCACGAAAGATTTTTCCCGCACTGAGGAAACTTCTCGAATCCAGATGGAAACTCTGACGCGTAACTGCCAAGAGTTCGGCGTCACGCTGTATGATTTTCAACATCAAGATCAAGGAATCGTTCACGTCATCGGCCCGGAGATGGGCCTCACCCAGCCCGGAATGATTATCGTCTGCGGAGATTCTCATACTTCAACGCATGGGGCTTTTGGCGCGCTCGCCTTTGGCATCGGTACATCCGAAGTCGAACATGTGCTCGCCACCCAAACCCTTCAACAAAATAAAGCAAAGTCTATGCTGATCAATATCGACGGGCGCCTCGCTCCCGCTGTTACGCCGAAAGATATTATTTTGTATTTGATCGGTCAAATCGGAACTGCCGGTGCAACCGGATATGTTGTGGAATACGCCGGAGGCACTATCCGTCGGCTCTCGATGGAAGGCCGTATGACGATCTGTAACATGAGTATCGAGGCGGGTGCCCGCGCCGGCATGGTTGCGCCCGATGAGACCACATTCCGTTATCTTAAAGGCCGTGATTTTTCTCCGCAAGGTAAAAATTGGGAAAAGGCTGTTCAATATTGGCAATACCTAAGCAGCGAACCCGACGCAGAATTCGACAAAGTCATCCATTTAAAAGCTGAAGATATCTTGCCGCAGGTCACCTGGGGAACCAGCCCCGGACAAGTGACCTCTATTGAAGGAATGGTTCCTGATCCGAAGCAATTTTCCAACCCCGTCGACCGTCAGGCCGCGATCGACGCATTGCAATATATGGATTTAAAACCCGGAACCCCGATGAAAGAAATCACAGTTGATAAAGTCTTCATCGGTTCCTGCACGAATGGCCGCATCGAAGATTTACGGATCGCTGCCCACCTGGTTAAAGGCCACAAAATTTCTTCAAAAGTTCAAGGAATCGTTGTGCCCGGCTCGGGACGTGTCCGTCGACAAGCAGAGGCTGAAGGGTTGGATAAAATTTTTGTGGAGGCGGGTTTCGAATGGCGTTTTGCTGGATGTTCGATGTGTCTAGGGATGAACGACGATCAATTGAAAAAGGGAGAGCGCTGCGCCTCGACGAGTAACCGCAACTTCGAAGGCCGCCAGGGCCCAGGTGGGCGAACGCACTTGATGAGCCCGCAGATGGCGGTGGTGGCGGCGATTGAAGGCCGGATTGCGGATGTGAGGAAGTATTTGTCTTGAAGTTATAAAATTGAAAGGAGAGGTGTATGAAATTAAATATTATCCAATCCTCTAAGGACATTTTGGGAGGGACTCCAGTTTTCCCAGGGACAAGGGTTTCTATTCAGACCTTGATAGATTATCTTGAAGCGGGTGATACCGTGAATGATTTTCTGCATGATTTTCCATCCGTCAATCGTAAACAGGTTATAAAAGTCTTAGAATATGTTAAAACTCATATATTGGTGAAATGAAAATTCTTTTGGATGAATCTCTCCCTAAACCTTTAGCAAAAGAATTAAAAGGTCATTTTATCTCGACGGTTGTTGCCAAAGGATGGTCGGGTAAGAAGAACGGTGAATTGTTACGGTTAGCTCAAAAAGAATTCGATGTTTTCTTGACGGCTGACAAAAATTTACAATATCAAAAAAATTTGAGCGGGTATGATATTGCAATCATTGTATTGATTGCTGATGCAAACCGATTTGAAAATTTAAAGCCATTGATTCCTAAAGTTTGTCGGATGATTCCTTATTGTAAAATGGGACAGATTGTACAAGTTAAGTAAACAGATGGCCGTTGCGGCGGCAATCGAGGGACGGATTGCGGATGTGAGGAAGTATTTGTAGCTTATGGTCAATTCGTCAGACGTCTGATGAATTTTTATTTTCAAAATTAGAGGGGGCACCCCAAACTTTTAAGGAACTTAAAATAGGTATGTTGTCGCACTAGTTTTTTCACTGCTTGCATTATCATCGGTCATCGTAGAAAAAAATAGAAGCAAAGGAAATTGAAAGATGCAGCCTTTCATCAATCACACCGGCCTCGCCGCCCCGCTCGACCGCGCGAACATCGATACCGACGCGATTATTCCGAAACAATTCCTGCGGAAGATTGAACGCACCGGTTTTGGTAAACACCTTTTTCACGAATGGCGCTATTTGGATTATGAGGGAATCAAGGAAAATCCGGATTTTGTTTTGAACAAATCCGAATATAGAAACGCGACGGTGCTTTTAACCCGCGATAATTTCGGCTGCGGTTCGAGTCGCGAACACGCGCCGTGGGCGCTTTCGGACTATGGATTTCGGGTGATCATTGCGCCGAGCTTTGCGGATATTTTTTATAATAATTGTGTCAAAAACGGAATCCTTTTGGTTGTCCTCAAATCTTCCGAGGTGGATGAACTTTTTAAAGACGTTCTCGATCATCCCGGAGCAAAAATTTCCGCGGATTTAGACTCCCAAAGCGTTTTTTGCCAGACGGGGAAAAAATATTTGTTCCAGATCCATAGTTTTGCCAAAAATTGTTTGTTGAAAGGTCTGGATCAAATTGGGTGGACGTTGCAGTTTGATAATCAGATATCGGCTTATGAAAATAAAATGAAAATTTTGAGGCCGTGGTGGTGACCTCAGCATATCAGGTGGTATATAATGAATTTATTACAGGAAATTAAGCATGGATCAAAATGGGAAGGAAAGGACGATTTTCCTTCTACCCGGCGTTGGAAAACAGAGGTCGAGAAGTGGCTTGAATTTTTAAAGGATGAAGGGCAGTTCGAGAAATTTTTGCCTCGTCTTAGGGATAATCCAAGTCGAAGAAATGAAGTTTTTTCAGAAATCAGCGCTGCCTATTTTATTCAAAAAATTAAGAACTGCTCAATAATTGAATGGGAACCAAGGGGCGAAAATGGTTCAATAGGAGAGTTTAGTTTTAATGTTTCTGGAATCATAATATTTTGTGAGGTTAAAAGTCCTGGATGGGAAGCTGAAATAGCAAAAAAGAATAAAAATTCTCCTCGGATCAGACAGCCGAAATATATTAATGGTGAGGGGAGAGCTTTTAATAATGCTGTTGACATAAGAATGTCCGTTGAGAAGGCATATCCTAAATTTAGGAAGGATATTATTAATTTATTGATTATAGTTGATGATTTATTCGTTTCTTTAGTCGATGACATATTCGGAATGAATGAAGCTCTTTTGGGATCTCCATACACTGATAATAGATCTAATGGATGTTTTGTTAATTCGGATTTTAACAGATTAAGTGCTATTGCATCTTTGAATGTTCAAGAAACTGGCAAGTTAAAATATTTCTGGAAATTATATTCGAATCCTTTTGCACTTCTAAAAATACCAGAGTTTTTCTGTTCTGGATCATACATATTCGAGGTAATTGATTTGATTAGAGGAGAATTACGAGATTAAAAAATAATATGAAAGAAAATAGTCGCCAAAATAATTCTCGCCCATATTCCTCCATTATTACCGACGGCTACGAACGCGCGCCGAGTCGTGCGATGCTACGCGCCGTCGGGTTTAAAGACCAAGATTTTTCCAAACCGCAAATCGGCATTGCCTCCACCTGGAGCATGGTGACTCCTTGCAATATGCATATCGATAAGCTCGCCCAAAAGGCAGCAGTTGGAGTTGATCAATCCGGCGGTAAGAGCGTTATTTTTGGAACGATCACCGTTTCCGATGGAATTTCGATGGGAACCGAGGGGATGAAGTATTCGCTGGTTTCGCGTGAGGTCATTGCGGATTCGCTGGAAACTGTTATGGGCTGCGAAGGGTTTGATGGACTGGTCGCCATCGGAGGCTGCGATAAAAACATGCCTGGTTGTATTATGGCGATGGCGCGTTTAAACCGCCCATCGGTATTTGTCTACGGCGGGACGATTCTCCCCGGATGTCATAAAGAAAAAAATGTCGATATTGTTTCGGTCTTTGAGGCGGTCGGGGCTTTTGCCAATCAAAAAATTGATTCCAATGAATTAACACAGATCGAATCCTGCGCGATCCCCGGTCCCGGCTCCTGCGGCGGGATGTACACGGCGAACACCATGGCCTCAGGCGTTGAAGCCTTGGGAATGAGTTTGCCCAATAGCTCTGCTCAGGCCGCAGTCTCCATCGAGAAAGAGCAAGATTGTTTGCAAGCCGGCGAGGCGGTTTTGAATTTAATTAAATGTGGAATCCGTCCTCGAGATATCATGACGAAGAAGGCCTTTGAAAATGCGATCACCATCGTGATTGCGCTGGGTGGTTCAACGAATGCTGTTTTGCATCTTCTGGCGATGGCACACTCGGCCGGGGTTAAATTAATCATTGATGATTTCACACGAATAGGAAAAAAAATTCCAGTCCTGGCAGATTTAAAACCCAGCGGCCGATTCGTGATGGCCGAACTCGTCAATATCGGCGGGATCACTCCGCTCATGAAGATGTTATTGGATGCTAAATTGCTTCATGGCGATTGTTTAACGGTCACCGGCCAAACGGTTCGCGAAAATCTTATCAAAGTGAAACCTTATCCCGACGGACAGCAAATCATCCGTCCTTTCAATAACCCAATCAAAAAAGACAGTCATTTGATTATTCTCTACGGAAATCTTGCCCCCACCGGTGCCGTTGCCAAAATTTCCGGGAAAGAAGGAAACCATTTTACCGGCCTAGCCCGAGTTTTTGAATCCGAGGAATCGGCGTTGAAAAAAATTCTTGACGGAACAATTCAAAAGGGAGACGTGATTGTCATTCGTTATGAAGGTCCCAAAGGCGGTCCCGGCATGCGCGAGATGCTTGCCCCCACATCCGCGGTGATGGGAAAGGGTTTAGGAAAAGATGTCGCGCTCATCACCGATGGACGTTTCTCCGGTGGAAGCCACGGGTTTGTTGTCGGGCACATCACGCCGGAGGCCTATGTGGGCGGGCCGCTGGCAGTTGTGCGTAACGGCGATTCGATCACAATCGATGCCGATAAACGTGAAATCAATTTGAATATTTCTCAAACTGAAATGAAAAAGCGTTTGAAGAGTTGGAAACAACCCCAGCCGCGCTATACCCGAGGGGTTTTGAGTAAATACATGAAAGTGGTCAGTTCAGCGGCGATCGGGGCGATTACGGATTTGTAATCGTCGCTCGTTGCTCGTGATTCGTGTCTCGTTTTTTACGAGTCACTAGTCACGGATCACGAGTCACGAAAAAGGAGGGCATTTAAATGAGAGAAGTCGTTATTTATCGAGGAGAAGATGGCTACTGGGTAGCAGAATGCCCAAGTCTACCGGGTTGTATTAGTCAAGGCAAAACAAAGGAAGAAGCAATTAAAAATATTAAAGAAGCCATTTCTTGCTATATTCACGCTTTAGAAGAAGATGGATTGCCTGTTCCGAAAGAAAAATTTGATGTGATGGTGGTTGCTGTATGAGTAAGTTACCTGTTATTTCTGGTCGAGAATGTATCAAAGTATTGAATAAGACGGGATTTTATTTTAAACGACAGGAAGGAAGTCATATTACTTTGCGTCGGGATGATCCTTTTGGACAATTGGTTGTTCCTGATCATAAAGAATTGGATCGAGGAACTCTACGAGCCATTATTCGGCAATCGGGTTTATCGGTTGATGAGTTTGTGAAATTGATTAAATGAAGACGGTCAGCTCGATGACGATCGGGGCGATTTCGGATTTGTAATCGTCGCTCGTGATTCGTGTCTCGTTTTTTTACGAGCCACGGATCACGAGTCACGAGCGACGGGCAACGAGCCACTAACAAAAGGAAGAATATGCCAGGAAATTCCTACGGACAAATTTTTAAAATAACCACCTTCGGCGAAAGCCATGGCCCGGCCATCGGGGTTGTGATTGACGGTGTGCCGCCGGGATTAATTATTTCTGAAGGGGACATCCAAACCGACCTCGATCGTCGCCGGCCTGGGCAAAGCCCCATCACCACTCAACGTCAAGAAACCGACAAAGTCGAAATCCTCTCCGGTATCTTTGAAGGAAAATCAACCGGCGCCCCGCTCGCCATGCTCATTCGAAACGAAGACCAGCGTTCTAAAGATTATTCCAATATTCAAAATGTTTTTCGCCCTGGACACGCGGATTATACTTATCAGGAGAAATACGGAATCCGTGATTACCGCGGAGGCGGCCGCTCCTCGGGCCGCGAGACGGCTTGCCGTGTGGCCGCCGGTGCCGTTGCGAAAAAAATTTTAGCTCAACAGCATGTGACCGTCATTGGTTATACTCTGGCCGTCGCCGGAATTTATGCCAAGAAAATCGATCTGTCGGTGATTGAGAAAAATTTAGTCCGCGCTCCGGATTTAGAACAAGCGGAAGTAATGATTCAAAAAATTGAAGAAGCCCGCAAAGATGGTGATTCCGTTGGAGGGATTGTGGAGGCCGTCGTCAAAGGCTGCCCGCCGGGTCTGGGCGATCCGGTTTTTGATAAACTCTCAGCGCGTTTGGCTGCCAGCTTAATGTCGATTGGCACAATCAAAGGGGTAGAAATCGGCTCGGGTTTTGAAATCACCAAACTGCGCGGGTCGGAAGCTAATGATAGCTTTTATGAAGATCAAGGTAAAGTCAAAACCAAAACCAACCACGCCGGTGGAATCCTCGGTGGAATTTCCAACGGCGAAGACATCGTCGTACGAGTTGCCGTCAAACCGCCGTCCTCCATTTCCAAATTCCAGGAAACCCTCACCACCTCCCACGAAAAAACCACGATCCAAGTCAAAGGCCGCCATGATCCCTGTATTTGTCCTCGCGTCGTTCCCGTCGTAGAAGCCATGATTGCCGTTACTTTGGCGGATTGTTTGTTGATGCAGAAAGCGGTTCGGAGCTAAATAACAAAAGGAGGTATCCATGGCAGCTAATGGTCAATTGACCGGAATGCGTGGAGTGTATCTTGTTGCAGCGGAACTTTCAAAACTGGAATTTATTGTTTCTCTAACCTCAAGAAGTTCGTTTGGCGCGGACATTTTAGTAACAGATATGGACTGTAAAAAAACTTATTCTGTCCAAGTGAAAACTAATGCAAAGGTCTTTGGTTTTTGGTTATTGAATAAACATTCAAGACATCTAAAATCCAAGACACATATATACGTTTTTGTAAATTTAAGAGAGAAAAAAAGGGGAACTGAATATTTTGTCGTCCCCAGCGAAGTGGTTTCGGATAAAATGATAATAGAGAGAACTAAAACATCAACATTCTATTCCTTGGCATATAAGGATGCTAAAAAATACGAAAATAAGTGGTCTTTATTTAAAAATTGAATTATGAATAAAAAGATTATTCTCATTACCGGCACCTCGAGCGGGTTTGGGTTGTTGACCGCGGCGCGGTTGGCAGCGAGCGGCCATCATGTCTTTGCCACGATGCGCGATTTGAATAAAAAAGATGCGCTTCTGGCCGAGGTCAAGGAAAGAGGAGGGACGGTTCAGCTTTTAGAATTGGATGTGACGAAGCCCGATACGATTCGATCGGTGGTGGATCAGATGATCCGGCAGTGCGGCACAATCGATTGTTTGGTGAATAACGCCGGCTACGGCATCGGCGGATTTTTTGAAGATCTCTGCGACGATGAAATCCGCCAGCAGTTTGAGGTGAATTTTTTTGGCGTGCAAAACGTCACGCGCGCCGTGATTCCGATTATGCGCGAGCGTCATCGAGGGAAGATCATCAACATCTCCTCGATCGCCGGCATTCACGCCAGCCCGGCATTCAGCGCGTACAACGCGAGTAAATGGGCGCTGGAGGCTTCTTCCGAAAGTTTGCATTATGAAATGAAATTTTTTGGAATCGATGTGCTTTTGATTGAACCGGGTACTTATCCCACGAAGATCTTTTATGACAACGCCCGCTACGCGAAAAATTTTTTCAATCCGCAAAGCCCGTATTATCCCCTCTCCAAATTTCTCGCGCAAAATGTTCGCCATTACGTCGATCATTGCCGCAAAGACCCCGAAACAATCGCCCGTCTCGTGGAGAAGTTGATTAACGCACGAAATCCAGCCTTCCGAAATATCCCTGACCAAGAGGCCAGAATGCTTTACTATCTAAGGAAAGTTATTCCTTTTCGAATGTACAGCTGGCTGGTGCGTAAGATGCTTTTCCGTGACTTCGTTTGGATTATAAAATATCCGCGATTCTCTTGACAAAGAATCTTTCATACGGTATATTCTGTATTGACAGAAATATAAGAAAGACATTTTAAATGCATAGCCTAACACCAACCATGAAAAAATTTATCGTCCATTGGGGCGAAATGGGAGCAAAATGGGGAATTACTCGCACCGTTGCTCAGATTCAAGCCATTCTCTATATTTCCTCCGAACCTTTAAACGCTGAAGACATGGTGAATTATCTTAAAATTGCGCGATCCAACGTCAGCTCTAGTTTAAGGGAACTGCAAAACTGGAAAATCGTAAAAGTGGTTCATAAATTTGGTGATCGTCGGGACCACTACGAGTTGATGAAAGACGTTTGTGAGATGTTTCAAACCATTCTTGATGAACGCAAGAAGCGAGAAATCGATCCTACCGTGCAAATATTAAAAGATTGTATCGATAAGGAAACACTCACTCAAAATAAAGACGATCAGTATAGTCATGAACGTTTAAGGGAACTGTTAAATTTTATGGAAACCATGATATTGTGGTATGAAAGAATGCGCAAAATGCCAATTGACAAAGTCATTGGATTCGCCCAGTTGGAAAAGAAATTATTGAAACCGTTTAAGAAATAATTGGTTGGATATATTTTTTTGTTAGATAATTTCTGTATTTACAGAAAAAATAGAAATTCTATGCAGCCTCAACCTCAAATCAATGCTCAGACAAAATCTTGCGCCCCTGGAATTTTTTGTACTAAACACACAAAAGAAGTTCCTTGCCGTGACACTAGTACCCCGACAAACTCGTTTTTGTATGTTGATTCCTCAAGAATCTTTGGAAGAATTTCTTATCGAGAGATATATTGCGTTTGCTAAAGGTAAGAATCATCGGCGGTTTTTTCGAATATGGCACGACCCTTGGTTGCAGATACCTGTGGATGTGGAGATCAAGAGAAGGGATCTCCTTTTTAAAATCGGCCAGTGGTCAGAAAGTGCTCGGCTTATCGGAGCCCAATATTCTAGGGGAGTTTATGATGTATGGGTCGGAAAACCCCAATTTATGGATGATAAAAATGACAAATGGATTTGAAAGACCAATAAGAACAGGAAATTTTAAAGAATGGGTACGAGAAAAAATCCGTAAAATCAAAATGAAATCCCCATTCTCTCCTCGAGAAATTCCTGCAGATTATGACATTGAAGATAAGGGTTGGTTTGTTTTTGGTGGGCGAGCGTATCGTATTCGATTGGACCGTAGTTGTGCCCGGGATAAATGACGGTTGAATCGGGGAGTTTCATGATTTTATTGTAGAGGGAATCGTACATCTGTTTTGGATCACTTCCCGGAAGATCGCAGCGTCCGCAGCCATCAATGAAGATGGTATCGCCCGAAATCAATTGATTTCCGATGAGAAAACACTGGCAGCCCGGGGAATGACCAGGGGTGTGCAGGCATTCGATTTCAATCTTTCCGATCTTAAGTTTTTGCTGGGAAGAAATCTCTTTGAGATTTTTGCATTTCGGTTTAAAGAAAAGCGCTTCGTGCTGCGAAATATAAACCGGCACATCATAGGTTAAGAGAAATTCTTCGAGGCCGTTGACATGATCGGGATGACCGTGGGTCAATAGCACCATCGTGATTTGAAATCCCTGGGTCTGGGCTTTTTTTCGCAGGAAATTCACATCCCAGGCCGGGTCGATAATCGCAATTTCTTTGGTGGCAGCGTCTCCCAGGAAATATAGAAAATTCTGTAAGGGCCCGAGCTGCATTTGCTGTAGAATCACTTTATAATTTTGATTCATTTTTTCCCTCCGAACTGCATTATAACGAAAATATCATTTACGGCAATGAGATTTTTGGGTAGAATAAATTAGAAATTTTTGGTTATGCAACCCACCTACACCCTAAATCTAAAGATGATTTTTTTGGGGAGAAAACATCATGACTTGCAAACTGAAACTGGAAATGTTCGAAGGGCCGCTGGATCTTCTGCTTTATTTGATTAAAAAAAATGAAATCAACATCTACGATATCCCCATCGCCCAAGTCACCGAACAATACCTCGAATATATTGAACTGATGAAGCTCCTTAATCTGGACATCGTTGGAGATTTTCTGGTGATGGCCGCCACCTTGATTCATATCAAGTCCAAGATGCTTCTGCCTCCTGACCTTTCTGAAGAAGAATCTCAAGAAAACGATCCCCGTGATGAACTGGTGCAACGGCTTTTAGAGTATCAGAAGTTTAAAGGGATCGCGCAGAATTTAGAACAAAAAGCCTCGATCCGTCAAGATTTATTTGCGCGGACGGTGGATGAAGAAAAGATGACGGAGTTAAAAGAGCAGGCCCAAGAGGTTTATTTTGAGGTGAGTCTTTTTGATCTGATCACGGCCTTTACCAAAGCGCTTAAGAGACTCCCCGCCGAGAAAGCCTATGAAATCATGGAGGAGGAATATACGGTTGAACAAAAGATTCACGACATCCTGCATCTGCTGTTGCATCAAGACCAAATCGCTTTGAACGAACTTTTGGGAGCGGCAAAAACTAAGATGGAAATAATTGTGACTTTCCTGGGAATTTTAGAGTTGATTCGTCTTGGAGAAATTGTCATCGTGCAAAGGCATCTATTTGATGAAATTGAGATTATTCGCAATAAAGAAAATGTGCTGCCAAGAAAAGAGGCGTAGAAAGGTTATGCAAGACACCCGCAAGCTCGTTTTTAATCAGGAAACCGAAGAAGATCAAATCATCGGCCTTTCTTTACGCCCCAGCAGTTTAAAGGATTTCGTCGGGCAAAAAGATTTGGTCGAGAACCTTCGGGTTTCTTTGCAGGCGGCAAAAAAAAGAGGCGAGCCCATTGAGCACATTCTTTTCTCCGGCCCGCCGGGGTTAGGAAAAACTTCCCTGGCTTATATCATTGCCCACGAGATGGGCGCTCGTATTACGATCACCAGCGGCCCGGCGATCGACCGCGCCGGAGACTTGATTGGTATCTTAACCAATCTCGAGCGCGGCGATATTTTATTCATCGATGAGATCCACCGGCTTTCTAAAACCGTCGAAGAATTTTTGTATCCGGCCATGGAAAATTTTCAGATCGATTTTATTGTGGATAAAGGGCCCTATGCAAAGTCGATCAAATTTAATCTTAAACCCTTTACTTTGATCGGCGCAACAACACGAAGCGGTTTGTTGGCCGCGCCGTTACGAGATCGTTTCGGAATATTTCATCATCTGGATTTTTATAAAGAAGAGGATCTGACCCAAATCGTTTTGACCTCAGCACAAAAATTGAATGTTGAGATTGAACCAGAGGCCGCCTTTGAGATTGCCCGTCGATCCCGCGGCACCCCGCGCATCGCTAACCGGCTTTTACGACGGGTTCGAGATTACTGCCAGGTGAAAACTTCTTTGAGGCGGATCGAGACCTCGGTTGTGGGGGCGGCGATGCACTCTCTGGGGATTGATTATATCGGTTTGGATGATACCGACCGTCGATTGATGAGGGTCATGGAGGAATATTATAAAGGCGGCCCCGTTGGGATTGAGGCCCTTGCCGCAACGCTCAATGAAGAGATCGACACCATCGTGGATGTTGTTGAACCTTTTTTGCTCAAAATCGGTTTTTTAAAACGGACCTCACGCGGGCGGGAATTGACGGAGTCTTCTTTAAAACATCTAAGCACGACAACCGTCCCCAGATAAACTCTCTTTTAAACCCAAGAATTTCAGTTGACACTTTTTGTTTTAACTTTTAGCCTGCCTGTCGGCAGACAGGGGAAACTGAAATTCGGGTTTAACCCCGCTGTACAGTCCTTTGTCAGACTCGTTTTTGTTAGTTGATTCTTCTATCACGAAAACCAACTAACAAAAAAAAATTGACAAAGGACTAGCGGCCCTCCGGGCCCCGGCTGCTTCGCTTTGCTTATGTTGATAAAATAAGCGAAGCAAAGCGGCCGGGGCAATTGTTGTTCAATTGCAATTTTTGGGTTAAAAATATTTTAGTTTAGAAGGATTTAGAGATGATGAGTGATATTTCCAGAAATCTTATTTTCATTGGTGTTGTTTTGATTGTATTTGGTTTAGGTCTGAGTCTTTTGGGACGCATTCCTGGTTTAGGAAAGCTCCCCGGGGATATCCTTGTCAAAAAAGAAAATTTCACCTTTTATTTTCCGCTCGCCACATCTCTTTTAATCAGTCTCATCTTAAGCCTGCTTTTGTTTTTATGGAATCGAAAATAATCGATAGTCCAAAAGTCATCTCTAATCCCAGGGGAAATTATGTGTAGAGGTAGGACGTGGCTGTTGTTGATGAGTGTTTCATTTTTTGTTTTCTTCCCGAGAGATATCTATGCTCTAGATATGAGAACAAGTATTCTTAACGAAGATCAAAATGAGATTAGAATTGCCATCTTTCAAGATTTAAGTGAATTTGATATTTCCGTCAGAGGAAAATATAAAGTCCTGGACGCTGTGACCGGAAAAGTTTTGGCGGAAGAGTGGAATCTTCGTGATACAGCCGTGAAGATTTTGCCGCAGCAAATAAAAGGGATACAGATTGGTTTAAAGAATTATGGGGCGGATAAGATCACAATTGTCCCCGAATCCGATGCCGCGATTTATATTAATAAAAGACGATTTCGCGGTGCTATGAATATTGTTCGTGGCCCTGATCAAAAGCTGTCGGTCGTGAATGTCATCGGGTTGGAAGAATATATCAAAGGAGTTTTATATCATGAGGTCTCGCATCGTTGGCCGATGGAGGCTTTAAAAGCGCAGGCGGTTGCGGCCAGAAGTTATGCGCTCTATCGGATGCAAACAAGCGCGGATAAAAATTTTGATGTCACCAACGATATTTATTCCCAAGTTTACGGAGGAAAAACCTCTGAGCGATACCGCACCAATCTGGCGGTGGAGCGCACTCGTCATGAAGTGTTGATTTATCAGGGGAAGATTCTTCCGGCATATTTTCATGCGACTTGTGCCGGTCATACAGAAGATGCGAGTGAACTTTGGAAAGAAGATTTGCCGCCCTTAAAAGGCGTTAGCTGTCCTTATTGCATTCACTCGCCGCATTACAACTGGAAACATAATTTTCGTTCCCAAGATATTCAAGATAAACTCAATGCAAACGGTTTCAACATCGGGCTGATTAAAGAAATCACTATCATCGAGCGTAACAAAAGTGGGAGGATCCGGCAGTTATTGATTACCGACCGAGACGGGAAAAACACGACGATTTCCGGTAAAGATTTTCGAAATACAATCGGGCCCAATTTCATTCGCAGTAATAACTACGAAATTGTTATGCAAGGCTATTATTTTGATTTGATCGGTCTGGGCTGGGGGCATGGGGTCGGGTTATGTCAGTGGGGAGCCGATGAAATGGCTCGTCGACATTATAGCTACGTGGAGATATTACGGTTCTATTATCCCGGGGCGAAGATTGCAGATATTTCTTATGTGGATCTGGATAAAAATAAAATGTTTTTAAGAAAATGAGACGGCAAGATTTCGATTATGATCTACCCACAGAACTCATCGCACAACACCCCTTGCCCGGACGAGACCGGGCACGGTTGATGGTGGTCGATCGGACTGCCCAAAGAATTCATCATCATCATTTCTTTGAAATCGATCAATTCTTACCTCCGGAAAGTCTGATGGTGTTAAATGATAGTAAAGTCATTCCAGCGAGATTGAGGGGAAATCGCGAAAAAAGCGGCGGGCAGGTGGAAATCTTTTTACTGAATCGATTGCCGGATGGATCCTCTTATGAGGCGATGATCCGTCCTTTAAGAAGATTAAAGATTGGAGAAAAAATTGTTTTTCAGAAAAGTTCGATCTATGCTGAACTTATCGATGCGAAGAAAAGAATTGTGCGGTTCAATCGAAAAGATATCAGCCGTCATCTTGGGACAATCGGACACCTGCCGCTTCCTCCGTACATCAAAAGAGCTGATACCGATGTGGACCGGGAATATTACCAGACGGTGTATGCGAAGAATTCCGGATCCGTTGCTGCTCCGACAGCCGGGCTGCATTTTACTGATTCTCTTTTACAACGATTAAAATCTCAAAGTCATGAGTTTTCCAAAGTCACTTTGCATATCAACTATGCCACTTTTAGTCCGGTTAAAGAGGAAAATATTCTGCAGCATAAAATGCATGAAGAGCAATATGTTGTTTCTGCAAAGACCCAGACGGCTATTCTAAAAGCCCGAGGAGAAGGACGAAAAATTGTTGCGGTGGGGACAACGAGCTGTCGGGTTTTGGAGACGCTGGCCTGTGCCCCAAAAGAAAGTTCTAGGGACATGATGAAGGTGACGGGCGGGGCTGCCCCCGGCGATCAAATTCAAGGGGCAGCCCCGCCCGCGTCTTCATCGAAACCTCACCGTATTTGCGCCACCACCAACATTTTCATTTATCCGGGTTATGACTTCCATATGACCGATCTCCTCATCACCAATTTTCATTTACCCCAAAGCACACTATTAATGTTGGTGTACGCGTTTGGCTCCCCGGCATTGATGAAAAAAGCCTACCAAGAAGCCATCACCCAAAGATATCGATTCTACAGCTACGGTGATGCGATGATTATCATTTAACCCAAGAATTGCAATTGAACCACAATTGTAATTCTTGCCTCCCATGAAATCTGAAAGATTTCACGGGACTAATCCCAGACAATACGTTTGGATTGTCTGGGGCGTAGGGCCGCTAGCCCCGCTTCTTGCTTTCTAATCTTGTCGATAGACAAGCAAGAAAGCAGCGGGGCTGTACAGCGGGGTTAAACCCGAATTTCAGTTTCCCTAAAAGTTAAACACAAAGGGCGTTAACTGAAATTCTTGGGTTTAAGTCAAAAAATCTATTTCTCTGTTGTATTTGTCAGATTTAGTTGTTATTTTAAACAAAATATGTCCGCCTCCTATTTTCTTATAAACTACCAGGACCCGCATTCTAAAGCACGAGCGGGTATTTTAAAAACCGTGCACGGAGAAATCCAAACTCCATTTTTCATGCCTGTTGGGACCAACGCGACGGTTAAAACACTGGCGTGCGAAGATTTGCTGCAGATGGATTCTCAGATAGTGTTATCCAATACGTATCATCTCTTTATCCGACCCGGTATGGAGGTCATTCAAAACGCCGGAGGACTGCACCGCTTTATGGGGTGGAACCGTCCGATCTTGACCGACAGCGGCGGCTATCAGGTTTTTAGTCTGGCGAAAATGCGGCAGATTAACGACCAGGGGGTAGAATTTCAGTCGCACGTCGATGGAACAAAACATTTTTTCACACCGAAGACGGTCATTTCGATTGAACAGATATTGGGTTCGGATATCATGATGCCTCTCGATGAGTGCGCTGCGTATCCGTGCGAACGAAAAGAAGCTGAGGCGGCGTTGCAACGAACCACCCTCTGGGCTCGAGGTTCCCAAAAATTCTATGGTGAGGAATGTTCCAAAAAAAATATTCCGGAGGCCCATCGACAATTGTTGTTTGGAATTGTTCAAGGAGCAACTTATGAAGATCTTCGACGACAATCGGCACTGGAAATTACGGAAATCGGTTTTGATGGGTATGCGATCGGCGGGGTCAGTGTCGGTGAACCCGTTGAACTGATGTTTGATACGCTTAAGTGGGTTGAGCCATTTTTACCGCAAGATCATCCGCGGTATTTTATGGGAATCGGTATGCCTGATCAAATCGTGCAAGCGGTCGGGATGGGTGTCGATATGTTTGACACCTGCATCCCCACACGTTACGGGCGTAATGGAACGGCGTTTACTCGCCGTGGACGTTTGACGGTTCGTAATGCCCAATGCATAATGGATCAGCGTCCTTTGGATGAAGCGTGTGATTGTTTTGTCTGCCGCAAATATTCTCGAAGTTACATCCGCCATCTTTTGAATGCCAGTGAGATTTTGGGCTTAAGGCTTTTGTCCTACCATAATGTTTATTTTTATGTGTATCTTTTGGCAAAAATCCGTGCTGCTATTTTGCAAGGAAAGTTCATTGCCTTTCAAAAAGAATTTTTATCGACTTATGGAGCGTAGCTGCAGTAAGCCGCATCTGGCGACTTGAGATTAAATTCACTTTTTTGTCTTAAAAAATATGCCAATCTTATCACATCCTTTTATAATACAGGAGAGCTTATGAAAAAATTATTTATGGAATTTTTTGTTGGGGTTGTATTCTTGTTCGGACTATGTGCAGCGTCTGCCGCTGATTTTAATGATGGACTCGTTTTGTATTTTCCTTTCGACAAACCGCCGGTCTCAGGCGTTGTTATAGATGAAAGCGGACACGGGAACAACGGTACGATTAACGGTCCGGACTTTTTGTCCACCGGAGGCCGCTTCGGCGGGGCTTATCAGTTCGATGGCGTGGACGATTTTATTGTTATCCCGAAGAGCGCTTCTCTCAATGTCGGCGCTGGTACGGGATTAACGTTATCGGCGTGGTATAACACCTCTACGAATTCCTATATCAATGCGCAGAGTCCGCTTTTGGAATGGAGCCCAGGACCGCAGGGAACCGCCGGCCGGGCCGGGGTTCATATGTGGGTTAATACCCAAGGATTTCAGTGGCATCCTCCCACCAATCCAGGAGGCGGCGGAACGGGGGCGAATCTGGTTGCCGCGGGAATTCCTTTTCCTGATAACGAAACCAATTACGTGATCAGTACATTGGATCGACCCCGTAACGAATGGCATCATTTGGTTGTGACTTATGATCGCAATGCCGGCTTGGCCAGAGTTTATGTCGATGGAAGTTTAGCGCAGGAGCGTGCATTTACGATAACTCCGGATACCGACTATGATCTTTATCTAGGGAAAAGAGCAACCGATTATCAGCGGTTGAGGGGATTATTAGACGAAGTTCGTGTTTACAACCGGGCGTTGAACGAGCAGGAGGTTCAGTCTCTGTACGCTGCCGTTAATTCCGGTCATGTCTATCAGGATTTCGAGCTCAACAACGGTTCTGATCAGTATGGATGGACTTGGGACCCTACGAAAGTGAGTGTTAGCCTCGCAACGGATAAATTTCATTCCGGCACCCAGTCCTGGAAGATCGTCTCCACAGTGCAAGGAGGGGGGACGGGTATTCAGTCGCAGAAAGAAACCTGGCATTTTAACGCCGAGCCTAACCGTCATGACCGTCTGACGTTTTGGATTTGGGCTAATCCTTTCAACAATGCTCCCAACAACGTTTCGGTGAAATTTTTTGATCACGGAAATTATACCAATGGCTTTGCGGTATGGACGACGAGGTCGGCTCAAGTCCAGCAATGGACACAGCTCACCGTCCTTTTAACCCAATTGCCCAGTGATTTTAATTTTGGTGATATCGACAAAATTGAATTCGTGAATTACTGGCCGGGGACTTATTACCTTGACGATATTCAGGTAGTTATGAGTGACCGCGTTTATCAAGCCTTTGAAAAAGACCGTGATTATCAGACCAGTTCACCCAAGACGTGTTCAGCGTCTGATCCCAGTTCAGCCGGCAACTGCGGCTGGGCGTGGTTTGGATCAGTGGCGGTCGATAACACGGTGGTTCAAGAAGGAGAGCAATCCTGGAAATTGACCTTAACTAGTTTCTTGGGCGGAACAGGAATCAAATCGCAAGAACAGCGGTTATGTATGCCGGGGCAGTGTCCTGATGTCGCCGGTCCTCAGCAGAGTTTTTGGCACGTCGATTTAAATCCGGCTCATCTGCGTTCTTTAGGATATGACCGTCTGATATTCTGGCTTTACTCACAAGGTGAGAATGAGATGGACAATAATATGGGCGTGCAGTTTTTTGATTGGGGAGCGTATCACGCCGATCCTATCCCCGAAGGGTTTTATGATAAGCAGGTGATCTGGGCGCGTAAGGGGGCCGTCAACGGAAAGTGGACGCAGCTGTCAGTACCGCTCGATGGTTTACCGTCGGATTTTAAACTTACCGACATTAACAAAATTCAATTCCAGGCGTATTGGCCGGGGACGTATTATCTCGACGGCATCAAGGCTGCTAAACTTGTGCTGGTCGTTGATCAGGCAGTTTTACCGATGGGTGTTGTCAATTGGACGCGCGCGTTAGAAGCGGCCCAATACACATTGCAGGAAAGCACGGCAGGACCCGACGGGCCGTGGCAGACGATTTATACGGGAACAAGCAACGCGTTGACATTATCACACTTTTCGCCCTCGTGGTTGAGGGTGCGCTGGCAGAGTGTTACGAATGACCCAGGCGTTGAAACATACCTCTCAGAGTGGAGTGACGTTGTTAATTATATTCCGCAGCCTGTTCTGCTTCGTCAAGCCTCGCTTCAGCAGGGCAAGATCGAATTAAAACCGATTCCTCAAGCTAACCTTTACCAAGTTCAAGAGGCAACGGCCAAGAGCGGGCCGTGGAATCAAATTTACGAGGGAACGGTTCCGGATTCTCCGCTGACGGCAACAGCGGGACGGTGGTACCGCACCCGTGCGGTCATAGAAAACGATGGCGGTCGGGTGACTGATTCAACGACCTGGAGTCCGCCTCTTCTCTATAATACGAGCGTCTTTGTGAAGGCCGTCAGCACTGTTCTTAAAGAACAGAATGGCTCCGGTGACACAATTACGCTACGGGGAGTTAATCTTGGTAACGAGTTGATCCTTGAGCCGTGGATGTTTTTTGGTATCAATCATCCGGCGGTGAAAAAGCCCGGCGATGTAGGTTACGATCCTAATGTCGCAATTAATGATGACTGGACGTTTAGAGATCAACTGACGCAAAGGTTCGGCGCGCAGACGACGGCCGATTTGCTTAAGTCATATCGGGAGACATATCTTCAGGCGATTGATTTTGATAATATCATGCGCCTGGGAATCAACGTTGTGCGCTTGCCGATCTATTATCGGGATATCCGGGAATTAGACGCGAACTTAAATTGGGTAGGAACCGCCTACAAATTTGATCATATCGACCGTTTAGTAGAGTTTGCGGCTGACCGGGGATTATATGTGCTGCTCGATCTGCACGGAGCGCCGGGCGGACAAAGTGAGCAGGACAATACCGGGCGGCTTAATTTTAATCAGCTTTTTAAAGAGGATCAGCAAGTCACTTGCAGCGGAAGCAATGTAACCGCCGGCGAATGTTATCGAAGGCGAACAACGGAATTATGGCAGGCGATCGCCACTCATTATAAAAATAATACCGTCGTAGTCGGTTATGATCTGCTGAATGAACCAGCGGGGGTTCCTTCTCCGAGTGTATTGTGGCAGATGTATAATCGGTTGTATGGCGCCATCCGCCCGATTGATTCCAAACATCTCATTGTGATGGAAGGATTGTGGGTGGACCAAAACCGCTGGCCGTCGGTAACCAAAGATTGGGACTGGCTGCCGGATCCCAAGACGTACAGCTGGACGAATGTTGCGTATCAGTTCCATTATTATTGCTGGAATTGTGCCACCGGCCCTGACCCGGTTCCTGTTGATACGCAGATCACCAGACAGCAGAATTTCCTCGATGGGAAATTTGCCGATGCGGACACAAAGCAGTTTGATTACGATGTACCGATTATGATCGGTGAGTTCACTGGTTTCGGTGTGCGGCCGGTATGGGAAGATTATCTGAGCCGGTTTAATCAGCACGGCTTAAGCTGGATTGACTGGTCGTATAAAACCCACGATTCTCCATCGGAGTGGGGATTGTACACGCATTTTATTTTTAATAAAGATTTGCCGGATGTGCGGCGGGATAGTCTAGCCGATATTCAGCGAAAGTTGTCTTTATTTGATACAGCCAATCATCATACGCCGAATGTTTCTCTGAATGAGCTATTCAAAACATACACGGCTCAGACAGTTAACCAGCCGCCGATTTTAAATTCAATTGGTTCCAAAACAGTTAATGAGGGGCAGCTCCTTACGTTCACTTTGAATGCCTCCGATGCAAATGGAGATAGTCTTACCTATTCAGTAACATCCTTACCCGCTGGGGCAACTTTCGATTTTTCAACAAGAAAGTTCAGCTGGACGCCGGGATTTAATCAGAGCGGCAGCTATCAAGTGAAGTTTTTGGTCAGCGACGGTATACTGAAAGATCAGGAAATCGTGACGATCACGGTGAAAAATGTGGCGATGTCGATCAGCAGTATCAGCGACAGTCCGGATCCATTCAGTCCTAATGCTGACGGACGGCTGGAAACAACAACCCTTAAAGCCACTTTAAATCACACCGCCAATTGGACCCTGCAGATAAAGACCAGTTCCTTAAGCGTCATCCGCACGTTTACCGGAAGCGGTACGAGTGTAAATCAAGTCTGGGACGGAAAAGATAGCTCCGGCGTGCGCGCCGCTGATGGAATCTACACGTATGTCGTCACTGCCACCGATGTGGGCGGCAGTGTTGCCTCAAATTCATCCCAGGTAACACTGGATACAGTGGCGCCCACCGTTTCGGGACTGAATGATTCACCGGATCCATTTCAACCATCTACCGCACAGACGACGACAATCAGTTACACTCTCTTAGAACCAGCCACTGTGACACTGAGTATTTATAATAGCAGCGGCACGCTTATCCGAACGTTATTATCCAGTATCTATCAAACCACTTTGGCCAACAATATCGTTTGGGATGGAAAAAATAGTTCCGGGGTTGTTGTTCCTGCCGGCGTTTACACTTACAAGCTCTGGGCGGAAGATAAAGCACAAAATCGCGCCGCACCGTATCCAACGGCTGGGAGTGTCAGTGTGATGTGAGGGGAAATCTGTAATCCTCGTCCTAAAGAATGGGCCAAGAAAGCTGATGTTAAGATTTGATGTCATAACAATTTTTCCGAATATTTTTCCGCCCGTCATAAATGAATCGATTCTCAAACGCGCGCAGGAAAAAAAGAAGATCCAAATCAATATTCATGACTTGCGTGATTACACAACCGATAAACACCTTAAAGTCGATGATCGTCCTTTTGGCGGCGGGCCAGGGATGGTTTTGACTCCTCAGCCGATTTTTGATGCGGTCAAGAAAATCCAAGGACGACGACGGACGAAAGTGATTCTGCTGTGTCCCGGTGGAAAACTGTTAACGCAAAAAATGGCGAGGACTTTAAGTTTAAATAAAAATTTGATCATTATCTGCGGTCATTATGAGGGAATCGACGAGCGGGTCCGGAAAAATCTCGTTGATGAAAGTATTTCGATCGGAGATTATGTGTTGACCGGAGGAGAAATCCCGGCGATGGTTTTGATCGATTGTGTGACGCGGTTGGTTCCTGGTGTTTTAGGGAAAAAGGAATCGTTATTGGCGGAATCTTTTGAAGAAAACTTACTGGAATACCCCCAATACACTCGCCCCGCAAATTTTCGTGGCAGGAAAGTTCCTGATGTGCTATTATCGGGCCACCATCAGGACATAGAAAATTGGCGAAAAGCCCAGGCAATCAAGCGAACGAAAGAATTTCGTCCGAATTTATTTTCAAAAATAAAATTTTGAAATTTTTTCGAATTTCGTGCTGCGGATTTTATTGGCAATGAGGGAGGATCAAAAATGGTCAGTGCAATTGATAAAATCAAAATTGTGGAAGAGAACTTCATGAAGAAAGATCTTCCTGATTTCAACATCGGTGACACAATCAAGATGAAGATCAAGGTGATCGAAGCCGATAAGGTGCGTCTGCATCCCTTTGAAGGGACGGTTATCAGAAAAACTAACCGGGGCTTAAGAAGCACCTTTACCGTGCGTAAGGTTTCTTTCGGAGAAGGAGTTGAGAGGGTATTCCCGTTATATTCTCCGGTGATTGAGAGTCTTAAAGTGGTCAATAAAGGATCTGTCAAGCGTGCCAAGCTGTATTATTTAAGAGAAAGAACCGGAAAAAGTGCCCGTGTTAAGAAAGAACAAACCATAGCAAGAGCCTCCAGCGAACAAATCATGCAAACTACCGTTTCTGCTCCAGCGGAATCCGAACAAAGTATCCAAACTACGTAGTTAGAATGTTTCATTTCGAGAATCAGGCCAGCCAAAGAGGATTTCACCTTGTCATCGGAATCGATGAGGCTGGTCGCGGTCCTCTTGCCGGGCCGGTTGTCGCCTGTGCGGTTTCCCTCAAGAAAAAGAAATTTCAAAACAAGATTTGTGATTCCAAAAAAATCAGCGCTGCAAAACGAGAAAAGGCCTTCCACGAGATATGGGAGAACGCTTACGTTGGTATCGGCATCATGAACGAAGCGGTCATCGATGCCGAAAATATTTTAGAGGCGACTTTTCATGCGATGAACGTTGCGGTCAACCGGTTGATTATGAAACTCCCTTCCCGGGAAACCAGCCAAGAAAATTTTGACAAGCAAGTCTGCCTTTTGGTCGATGGAAATTTATTTAGAACGAATTTGCCGTACTTTTATCAAACGATTATCAAAGGCGATGATTTAAGCACCTCGATTGCCTGCGCTTCAATTGTAGCGAAAGTCACGCGAGATCGGATTTTGAATATTTATGATCGGATATTTCCTCAATACGGATTTAAAAATCACAAAGGTTATGCTACTTTTGAGCACCGTGAAGCGATCAAACGCAATGGCCTTTCCCCGATTCATCGTAAAACATTTCATTTATGACTTTAAAAAGAAAACAGTTTGGAAATCAGGCCGAGGATTTGGCTGTTCGCTTCCTTGAGCGTCAAGGATATCGAATTCTCCAGAGAAATTTTCGATTGCGATTCGGAGAAATCGATATTATTGCCCAAGACCAAGATACTTTGTGTTTTGTGGAAGTGAAAGCTAGAACAACCGATGAGCTGGGATCTCCCTGGGAATCGATTACGTATTTCAAACAGCGAAAATTATCGAAACTGGCGCTGGCGTATTTAAGAGGTCAGTATAAATCACTTGATGTTCGCTGTCGGTTTGATGTGGTGGCGGTTTCTTCTCATGAGGAAGGGCGAGAAACAGTAGAGGTCATTAAAAATGCTTTTGAGGTTTGGACGTGATTGCTGATCAATCGCTGGGCGGCCCCGCGCCGATTCATCGGCGATGGGGCCGCCCCGATCCATTGAAAAAAACGAATATGGACAATTCAGACTCAGTTCAAAAATGGAAAGGCTTCATGTCAAGAAATTTTGACCAGCTATTGAAAATCAAAAAACTTTCGGCTATGATACGCGGGCAATGAAAGAATATAAGAATTTTACCCTCCAAGAATATCTCAACCTCCTTTCCCAAAGAATCCCGGTTCCCGGCGGTGGTTCAGCGGCGGCGCTCGTGGGTGGTTTAGGGGCCGCGTTGATTTCTATGGTGGCTAATTATTCGCTCAAACGCAATCAACCCGCATCCATCGAGAAAGACATAAAAATGATTCTTAGCAAGAATGAAAAAATTCGTAAGAGACTTTTAGAGTTAGTGGACTTAGACGCGCAAGCGTATTTGAAAGTTGTTCAATCCCGTCGCGGCGTCTCAGAAGCAAAAAAGAAAGCAGCTCTGCGCCAGGCCCGCCTGGTTCCGGCACAGGTGTGCCGATTATGCTTTCAAGCCCTCGAGTTAACTCCATATCTTGTTCAACACGGAAATAAATATTTGTTAAGCGACGTAGAGGTTGCTGTGGAATTCTTAAAGTCAGCCTTTAACGCCGCCAAAGTCAATAGTGAGGTCAACCCATGACCGCAACATCCGCTTTACGCTCCTCACCGAATTCACAAAATGATCCGCCATCTTCGGCCAGGATCCTCGACGGCAAAGCCCTCGCGGACACCATTAAAGAAAAATTAAAGAAAGAGCTCGAGGACCACAAACGCTCGACGGGGGAAGTCCCTCGGCTGGTGAATGTCATGATCGGAGACAATCATAGCTCCTGTGCTTATGCCAATTCCCAAAAAAAGGCGGCGGACTTAATCGGCATTCATTACGAGTTGATTACGCTTCCTCTTAAGGTATCGCAGAAGGAATTGATCGATTGGATCAAACGTTTGAATCAAGACCCTAAAGTCAATGGCATCATGATCCATAAGCCGGTCCCGGCGCAAATCGATTATCGCACCATTGCCAATTATGTTGATCCCTCCAAGGATTTAGAAGGGATCAATGTGACGAATATCGGTAAAATGATTTTAGGCGAAACAAACATTATCCCCTGCACTCCGGCGGCGGTGATGGAACATATCCAATCCACCGGGGTCGCGTTAAGAGGAAAAGAGGCGGTCATCGTCGGGCATAGCGAGATCGTCGGCAAACCTTTGAGTCTCCTTTTATTGGAACAATATTTAACGGTGACCATTTGTCACATCGCCACCACTGAAGCCGGAAAACTCGTTGAGCACGTCGGGCGCGCCGATGTCTTGGTTGTGGCCGTCGGCAAGGCGCATTTGATCAAAGGCGAATGGATCAAAAAGGGCGCGATTGTGATTGATGTCGGAATCAACCAAGTGGGCGACCAGATTCAGGGCGATGTTGAGTTTGAATCGGCGAAGAAGCGAGCCGGCTATATTACGCCGGTTCCCGGCGGAGTGGGGCCGGTGACAGTGGTGATGCTCATGAAAAATGGCATTGAGGCGTTTAAGGTGCAGGTAAAAAAAGAATAGAAGATAAAGGATAATGTCATGAAAAGAATTGTTGTCATCGGAAATTCTCCCGCCGGAGTCAAGGCACTGGAAACGATCCGTACCGCTGATCCGGAAAGTGATCTAACGATCTTCGCCCTTGAGGGAGTTTATCCTTATCAGCGCGAATTGTTCGCGGATTTTTTCTTAAAGAGAATAAAAGAATCCCAAATTTTTTATAAACCACAAGAATTTTACCAAACACATCGCATCAACGTGATCTTAGAACGTCAGATTTCTCGGGTGAATTTCAGAAAGAGAAAAATTTTTACGGAAGAAAAGGATCAAATTGATTTCGATATCCTCCTCATCACCGATACGCCGCAGATAAAACTTCCCGACATTAAAGGAACAGGAAAAAACGGCGTTTTCGTTCCTCGAAGATTGGGCGATTTTAAAAAAATGATTTCCGCCTTGCCGTTGGTTGACTCCGTCGTTATTGAAAGTAACTCGCTCGATGGGCTGCGCCTGGCGGATGCTCTTAAGAAAAAAGAGAAAGAGGTGATTTTAGTTGTTCCCTCTCAAGGCATTTTTTCTGAATGGATGGATGAGGCGACAGCCGCTACGCTCGCGCAAGCTTTGGAAGAAAGCGGGATCAGGCTTCTGACGGACACCTCGATTGCCGAGATTCTAGGCGATAGTGAAATGAAGGCCATCCGTTTGAAATCTGGCAAAGTGATGGCGAGCGAAATGGCGATCTTGACCGACGCCCCGCCGGACTTACGCCTCTTCGCTGACACGGAGCTTAAGATAGATCAAAGAATTTTAGTGGATTCTTCTTTTCGCACCAATGTCGAGGGCGTTTTCGCCCTCGATTGTGCGGCCCGATTTAAAGAAGAACAACGCAGTATTTATGATATCACCGCTTTATCACGACTTGAAGAGGCCGGGAAAATCGTGGCCTTAAATATTGCGGGTGAGAATATTTCTTTTTGCCCATCTTTTCATCCCATCGAAATAATGATTGGCAACTGTAATCCAATTGCAATTTTGGGGTTAAAGGGAAAGACGGATAAAAAATGGGATCAACCGCAACCTTGCCCTGTCGATGTCTCTTCGAAAGTTTAAAAAATTTTTCTTGCCAATAGAAGATTTATGTTTTATCCTAGCACCAGTGAAAGTTCCTAAATAAGTGGGCAAAACTTCGTCCGCACCTCAAACTTATCCGTAAACTTAAAATCCATAAACCTCCAGAGACTATAAGTACAACAAGAAGTTGATCCGTTTCATTTATTCCTTGAATGTCTGAAACTAAGCTATTTTTGATCGATGCGCATGCGCTGTTGTACCGATCCTATTTTGCCATCAAGAGTCTGACGACAAGCTATGGTCAGGCGACCAACGCCGTTTATGGTTTTTTAAATACCCTTAAAAAGATCTTACGTGATTATCAACCGGACTATGTGGCGGTATGCTTTGATGCCGGCAAAAAGACTCTGCGGCAGGAAAGATTCAAGGACTATAAAATTCACCGTCCTGCGATGCCCGAGGATTTAATCAGTCAGATTCCCCTGATCAAAAAGGTAGTGACCGCTTATCGTTTACCTATTTTTGAGATGGAAGGTTTTGAAGCCGATGACCTGATCGCCACCTTAACCAGACACGCTCAAAAAGATGATTTAGAGGTGGTGATTGTCAGTGACGACAAAGATATGGTGCAGCTGGTGAGTAATCGTGTGCGAATTTATAGCAGTCGAAAAGATACGATTTTGGATGAATCACAAGCGCGGGAGCTTTTTGGCATCGATCCCCGAAAAATTCCGGATTATATTGGTCTCGCCGGAGATCAAACGGATAATATCCCCGGAGTTCTGGGGATTGGGGAGGTCACCGCCCGTAATCTCATCAATGAGTTTGGCACAGTGGAAGAAATCTTCTCTCATCTTGAAAACATCAAATCTCCCAAAATCAAAGAAAAACTTCTCAAACAAAAGGAGAACGCGATCTTTAGTAAGGAATTAGCGGTGCTGGATACTCAAGTCCCGGTTCGTTTTGATCTGACTTCTCTTAAAGTGGGTGAGCCCGATCGTGCAAAGCTCTACCAGCTTTTTAAAGAATTGGAATTTAAAAAGTTTGCCGCGGAAATATCTGCGGAATTAAATGAAACCGATTATGACTCGGGCGTTGAGGTTAAAGTGCTTGAGACCGCACAGGATTTTGCACACTTTCTGGCGAAAGCAAAGACCCGCAAAGAAATTGCATTCCTGCTGCAATGCGCCGATCCTTTGGATCATACGACTTGTTCCCGAGCTGTCGTTGCCTTGAACTCAACCGACCTGTATCTTGTCGCAATTGAACAAATCCTTTCTTTAAAATCCCTTTTAGAAGACCCTCACATCGTCAAGATTACCCACGATATCAAGCAGTGCTGGAAAGTTTTGAGCGAAAAAAAATGTTTTCTCAAAGGAAATATCTTCGATGTGCTGCTCGCCGGTTATCTTTTGAATCCGGCGCAGGGAATCTACTCTATTGAAAACCTCAATTGGATTTATTTGAAGAATTCGAACGGTTCTAAAGTCCGAGGAGCCCAGGCCGCCGGTGTGCTCTTAGATTTATATCCGCCTCTGCTGCGGGAGCTGAAAGAAAAATCGCTTTTGAATTTATTCGAGGAGATAGAAATTCCACTGGCGTATGTCCTGTTTCGAATGGAGACCCAGGGGGTTAAACTTGATTTGGATTTATTAAATCAGCTTTCCTCAGAGACCGAAAAAAAGATTGCTGCCTTAACCCGTCAGATTTATAAAATCGCCGCGCGGGCAAACGGCATCGATGGTGATTATTATCAGTTGAATTTGAATTCCCCTAAACAATTGAGTGCTCTTTTATTCGAAAAATTAAAGCTGCCGGTGGTGAAAAAAAATAAAACCGGATTTTCGACCGATGAGGGAGTGCTGGTCAAACTCGCCGAAAAATATGAAATCGCGGCGCTGATTCTGGAATTCCGGCAACTGGCAAAGTTGAAGTCGACTTATATCGATGCCCTTCCGAAGATGGTCAATCCTAAAACCGGAGGTATCCACGCCTACTTTAATCAAACCGGAACCGAGACCGGGCGATTGAGTTCGTTTAATCCAAATTTGCAAAATATTCCGATTCGCACCGAATTAGGACGGGAAATTCGCAAGGCATTTGTTCCGGGCCAGAAAGATCAGATCATCATCTCCGCCGATTATTCGCAGATTGAACTACGTATTCTGGCGCATCTTTCCGGCGACAAAAATTTGCGTAAAGCGTTTGAGAAAGACCAGGACATCCACCTTTTTACGGCCGCTTTGATGTTTGAGGTGAAAGAAAGTGAAGTCACCTGCGATATGCGCAATTCCGCCAAGCGGGTCAATTTCGGAATTATTTATGGGATGAGCGCCTTTGGGTTGGCGAAAGATTTAGCGATCTCCCAAGAGGAGGCGCAGGAATTTATCGACAAATATTTTTTAAGATATCCAGCGGTTAAAACTTTCATGGAGACTCAAATCAAGAAAGCCCAAGAGCAGGGGTTTGTCTTAACCATTTTGAATCGTCGTCGGTATTTGCCGGCAATCAAAAGCCATAATATGGCGGTTAAACAGTTTGCTGAGCGCCAGGCGATTAATACACCCGTACAAGGTTCCGCTGCCGATTTGATGAAACTGAGCATGATTAATATTCAGAAAGAATTGGAAAAGCGGAATTTACTGTCGCGTTTGATCATCACGGTGCATGATGAACTGGTCTTTGATGCATTGCCCAGAGAAGCAGATGAAATGATTCAAGTGATCCGTCAACATATGGAACACGCGCTTAAGTTGTCTGTTCCGATTAAGGTTTCGGTTAAAAAGGGTAAGAATTGGTTGCAGATGAAGGAAGTATGAAGATTGCTTTGTTCAGTTCAGAAGTTGTTCCCTTCGCCAACACTGGCGGCTTGGGGGATGTGTGCGGGGCATTGCCATTCGCTTTAGAAAAATTGGGGCTTAAGGTCGTGATCATCATGCCTCGTTTTAAATCGGTAGAACGATTTAAGAATAATATAAAAGAAATGGATGAGGCGGTTTCCACGACGACGATCGGCCAAAATATTCCAGTCTTTTTTTTACGCAACGATTTGTTGTTCGACCGCGAAGGGCTTTACGGTGATAAAAACGGTGATTATCCAGATAATCTCGAGCGCTTCCAGTTCTTTTGTTTCAAAAGTCTGGAACTTTTAAAGAAACTTAATCTCAGCGTTGATATCGTCCACTGTCATGATTGGCAGACGTGTCTTATCCCGGCTTATCTAAAATTTTTGTACGCGGATGATCCTTTTTTCAAAAATATGAAATCGATTTTAACCATTCACAATATGGCGTATCAAGGATTATTCCAGGCGAGTGAGTTCCCTAAATTGCAGCTCGAACAACGTCTTTTTAATGCCGACGGATTCGAGTTTTACGAACAGATCAATTTTTTAAAAGGTGGCATTGTCTTTAGCGATCGCGTAACGACCGTCAGTAAAACGTATGCGAGGGAGATTCAAACCCGGGAATTTGGCTGCGGTTTAGAAGGAGTTCTGGAAAAACGAACAAATCCGGTTGCGGGCATATTAAATGGATTGGATTATGAACGCTGGAATCCTGCCGAGGATCCCTTCCTCTCGCAAAGATATTCTTCTTTCAATATTCACGACAAGACAATCAACAAACAACAACTGCAATACGATATGAAACTTCCGGCAAGAAAGGATTGTCCGTTGTTTGGATTCGTCGGCCGGCTTTCTTATCAAAAAGGGTTGGATCTTTTGTTTCAGGTGATGGATGATCTCTTGAAGATGGATCTAAAGATGGTCTTTTTGGGAGTGGGCGAAGAAAAGTACCATACCATGTTGACGGATTTGACGCATCGTCACCCGACGAAGATCGCGGCTCGTCTGGAATTTGCGGAGGCCCTCGCCCACCGGATTTATGCCGGCAGCGATATTTTTTTGATGCCGTCGTTATTTGAGCCGTGCGGATTGAGTCAAATGATCAGTCTTCGTTATGGGACGATTCCCTTGGTCTTTAAAACCGGGGGACTGGCGGACACGGTGGTGCATTACAATGCAGACTCCGGACGGGGAAATGGTTTTGTTTTTGATCAATACACCCCCCAGAGTTTTTTGAAAGCCATGGAAGAGGCGGTAGCGGTTTTTCATGACCGCAGCTTATTTCCTCAGCTGGTGCAAAAGGCCTTGACGCATGATTTCTCGTGGGACCGCTCGGCGAGGGAATACATGGAGCTTTATCGAAATCTGCTGAAAGGGGAGCAGTCCCTAAATGGGGGAATCACATAACTTTGGCGAAGCCTAAAAAAATATTTAAGATGAGAATTAGAGAGATTACCAATGAATATTTCACCTAATAAAAAATTATTTTGGTTTCTTAAAGATAATGTTTCTTTAGACCTGTCTAACTCTGCAGATTTGGAACTGTACGTGCAGCAGGTATTATCCAGAGGAAGATTAGAGGATGTCAAAGCCCTCTTAACTGCGGTTGATTTTGAACGATTTAAACAAGTATTCTTAAAAATTAAACGATTTTTCCCTAGGGAAGTTCGAACCTTTTGGGAGGATTTCATTGAAAGTTATTAATTCGGTTCAAGAAAAAATTCTAAAAAGTTTCGGTGAAGTCAAAGATAGTGAGCAGTTTTATTTAACTGGCGGCACCGCTCTCGCTTATTTTTATTTAAAACACAGGCAAAGCAATGATCTCGATTTTTTTACCTCGGTAGAGGAAATCATTGGTCCTTTCAGTCATCAACTTGAAAAACATCTGATAACCAAAGGATTTGAATGTAAACGCCAGAGGGCATTTTATTCCTTTGTGGAATTAATTGTCTCCTTTAAGGGAGGAACCACTCTTATTCATCTGGCTTTAGACTCAACATTTCGCTTTGAACCCACCCAAGAGTTTTCAGAATATCCTGGCTTAAAGATCGATAGTTTGACGGACATTGCATCCAACAAACTCTTGGCACTATTCGGACGGGCAACCTTAAGGGATTTTATTGATGTTTATTTTCTGGTTCAAAAAAGACATTTCTCCCAAAAACAGCTTATGGAGGTAGCTGTTCGAAAGGATCCCGGATTCGATCTCTATTGGCTTGGAGTGGCATTTGAACGCATTCATACTTTCAGTTCAGGCTCGCCCGATATGTTATTACTTCTGAAACCAGTCAAGCTCGAAGAATTAGAAAATTTTTTTGATGAATGGCGTGAGGGAATCGTAAAAGAACTAAAACCGTAATAGAAAGAGATAATATCTCTAAAAGAGTATGAAAAAACTACTGGAATCATTCAAAAAGAACTCAATTTAGAACTTACAGGAAAGCCTGCAAAATCGACCAGTTCAATTATATAAAAATTACGTCGGGAGAAACCTATGGCTAGCCAATGAACGAATACGACATAATTTTATGAAAACCAAGATGCTCGTAATCGGCCTAACCGGCAATCTAGCCTCGGGAAAAACTGCTGTTTCGAAAATGTTTCAAGAATTAGGCGCGAAGGTTTTGGATGCGGATAGAATCGCGCATCGGCTTTTGAAGCGTGGGAGCCTTTGTTTTAAACCAGTCGTTCGGCATTTCGGGGAAGATATTCTGGCCGGAGGGGAAATTGATCGAGGCAAGCTCGCTGGAATCGTTTTTAACGACGAGAAGAAACTTCAGGCCTTAAACAAAATTATTCATCCCAAAGTGATTCAAGAAATTCGAAAGGAGATTTTTACCACCTCAAAGTCTAATCAAACGCACGATAGCCCATCGCCTTCGACAGAAAAAAATAAAATGAAAGCTATCGTGGTTGAGGCGGCTTTACTTATAGAGTCCGGTTTGAACGTCCTGGCGGATGTGGTTGTCGTTGTGAAGGCGAATCGAAGGCTGCAGATTCAACGCGCCGTCGAACGAATGAAGATTTCACCCGCCGAGGCGTTAAGACGGATAAAAATGCAGAGGGACATCAAGGAAAAGTTGAAATACGCGGATATCGTTATTGATAACCGCGGGGATTTAAATCTGACAAAAAAACAAGTAGAGGACATATGGCAAAGACTAACGCAAAGGAAAACGGCAAAGTAATCGAGGGGGAAATCGAAATGGAGAAAGAATTAACCAAAACGCTGGAAAGGTCTGCCAAGGAGCCGGTCGAGCAGATCAACATTGGCAATCTCAAAGACATGAAAATGTCGGAATTGACTAAGCTCGCCAAAGAGATGAATATCAACGGCATCAGCGGCATCAAAAAGCAGGATTTGATTTTTAAGATTCTGCAGGGCCAGGCGGAACGCGAAGGCCTCATGTTCGGCGAAGGAACTCTCGAGATCCTCTCGGAGGGTTTTGGTTTTTTGCGCTCGGCCAACTATAACTATTTGCCGTGTCCGGATGATATATACATTTCTCCCTCGCAGATTCGAAAATTTGATCTGAAGACCGGGGACAGTGTCAGCGGCCATATCCGTCCTCCCAAAGAAGGTGAAAAATATTTTGCGCTGCTTAAGGTGGAGGCGGTCAATTTCGAGAATCCGGAAAAATGCAAAGAGAAAATTCTTTTTGATAACTTAACTCCGCTTTATCCGAAGGATCGAATTCTTTTGGAAACCGCCCCCGAGGAGATTTCTATGCGGGTCATGGATCTGCTCACTCCCTTAGGCAAAGGACAACGGGCTTTAATTGTTGCTCCTCCTTACAGCGGCAAAACGGTTCTTTTGCAAAAGATTTCCAATTCGATCACGCACAACAATCCCGATGTTATTATGATTGTTCTTTTGATTGATGAACGTCCGGAGGAGGTCACCGACATGCAGCGCGGGGTGAAGGGGGAAGTTATTTCTTCCACCTTCGATGAACCGGCGGAACGGCATGTGCAGATCGCTGAAATGGTTTTAGAAAAAGCCAAGCGGCTCGTCGAACATAAACGCGATGTGGTGATTTTGCTCGACAGTATTACGCGTCTGGCGCGCGCTTACAACACGGTTGTACCCCACAGCGGAAAGATCCTCTCGGGAGGGGTAGATTCCAATGCGCTCCATAAACCGAAACGATTTTTCGGCGCGGCGCGTGCCGTCGAGGAAGGCGGAAGCCTGACGATCATTGCGACCGCTTTAGTCGATACCGGCAGCCGCATGGATGAGGTCATCTTTGAAGAATTCAAGGGAACCGGTAATATGGAATTGCAATTGGACCGGTCTTTGTTTCAAAGAAGGATTTATCCGGCGATCGATATTAAACGTTCCAATACACGGCATGAAGAATTGTTGATCGAAAAGGACGAACTGCAGCGGATCTGGCTGCTGCGAAAGGCCATCAACGATTTGAATTCGGCGGAAGCCATGGAACTTCTGATCGACCGGCTTTCGAAGTTCAAGAGCAATAAGGAATTTTTACAGAATATGAATAAATAACTTAAAAAAGTACAGAGGAGAGAGCAGATGAGTAGAGAGTTGCTAAAGGGAACTAATGAATTTCAATCGCATTACTCTCTCCTCTCTCCTTTCTACTCTGTACTTCTTAAGAGGAGGAACCAAACATGAAATCCAACATCCACCCCCAATACGAAGAAACCACGATCACCTGTGCGTGTGGGGAGGTTCTTCACACTCGTTCGACGAGGAAGAATATCCGGGTCGAGATCTGTTCGAAGTGCCATCCGTTTTTTACCGGGTCCAAGAAATTTGTGGATACCGCTGGAAGGATCGAACGGTTTGCCAAGCGATATAAGAAGTAATGTGAGAAGATAAAAGGTGGGGCGGGAGCCCAATTTTCTCCGGCGTTTTAATCGCAAGAGAAAATTGGGCTCCCGCCCCCGTTTCATCCTGCCTTTAAAAAATCCATGCTCGAAAAATTCGAAAAAATAGAAAAGCGCTACCATGAGATCGAGGAACTTTTAGCTGATCCCCGGGTCAACTCTGATCAAACCCAGTGCCAAAAACTCGGCAAAGAACTTTCTGATCTTTCTGTTGTGGTCCAGGCGCTTTACCGTTACCGTGCAACGCTCAAACAAATCGAGGAGCTCAAAAAACTCCTGCAGCAAAAACATGACAAAGAATTTGCAGAGATGGCGAAAACGGAACTAAAAAGTTTGCAGAAGAAAGAACAGGATCTAAAAATAGAGTTGGAGGATTTGCTCAATCCCGCAAAAAAAGAAAAAGACCGGGACCTTATCATCGAGATTCGAGCCGGCACCGGCGGCCAGGAGGCCAGCCTTTTTGCCGGCGATCTTTTTCGGATGTACACCCGTTACGCGGCCGCGAAAGGTTGGAAGATGGAAGCGATGAGCAGTTCTCCATCGGATGCGGGCGGTTTTAAAGAAGTTGTTTTCTCCTTGAGCGGCAAAGATGCTTCTCGTCGATTGAAATGGGAAAGCGGGGCGCACCGCGTGCAGCGCGTTCCCACGACGGAGGCCTCGGGCCGTATTCACACCTCGGCGGCAACGGTGGCGGTTTTGTTTGAACCAGAAGCAGTAGAAGTTAATATCGATCCTAAAGATCTTAAAATTGATGTCTTTCGCTCCTCTGGCCCCGGTGGGCAGAGTGTCAATACCACAGACTCCGCGGTGCGCATCACGCATCTGCCTACAGGCACTGTTGTCGTTTGCCAGGACGAACGTTCTCAGTTAAAGAACCGTTTAAAGGCCATGCGGGTTTTGCGTGCCCGCATATTGGATCAAATGAAACAATCGGCATTTGCGAAAGCCTCTCAAGAACGCAAAGCCCAAATCGGCACCGGAGACCGCAGCGAAAAAATCCGGACGTATAACTTCCCGGATCGTCGGGTAACGGATCACCGCGTCGGTTTCACTTCGCATCAGTTGATGAGCATTCTCGAGGGAGATTTGGATGAATTGACCGATGCGCTTTTGCAAGCCGAAGCCGACGCGCAGAGGGAAGAACATGGAGCATAACTTAATCCCAAAAGGGTGTTTATTAAAACTGACATGACCGAAACCGAATTAATGCTCACAACTATCCGTAACTGCCGTCGGGTGGATTTATATGTCGATCCCAAACCGCTGGATTCTTTCCAAGAAGATCGTTTCGAAGAATTTAAAAAACGGCGCCAGAACAACGAACCGCTGCAGTATATTTTAGGCCGTTGTGAATTTATGGATATTCCATTGCAAGTGGATGAGCGCGTGTTTATTCCTCGTCCTGAGACGGAAATTCTGCTTGAAGCCGTTTTAGAGAAGATTCGTTCTTCGGTGTCATTGCGAGGAGCGTTTTTTGCGACGAAGCAATCTTATTTGAAAAAGATTGCTTCGTCCCGACAAAGAGCGTCGGGACTCGCAATGACATTCAATATTCTTGACATAGGTACCGGCTCCGGAAATATTTCCATTGCCCTGGCCAAACATATTAAGGAATGCTTCGTGGTGGCGGTTGATTTTTCCCAGGGGTGTCTTGATTTAGCTGCCCTCAATGCTAAAATGAATGCCGTTACGAAGAAAATTCAATTTATTCAAAGCGATTTATTTTCTGCGTTAAAAACGAAAGAATTACGCGAGCCATTCGATATCATTGTTTCTAACCCACCGTATATTTCACGTGATGAACTTGACTCATTGCCGCCCGAGGTCCGGTTTGAACCGCGGGAAGCCTTGGATGGCGGCGTGGATGGATTGGATTTTTATCGACGTATTTTCAAAGAATGTCATGCGTTTTTAAAGCCTCAAGGATGGCTGATCCTGGAGCTTGGTTCTGACCAGCTAAAGGTTTTGGAAAGATTATTGGACGCATTTGCTTACCTAAAAATTTTGGAAGTAAAAAAGGATTTGTGTCATAGGAATCGGGTTTTAGTTATTCAGTGTAATAAGAAGTAAAGAAGCAAGAAATAAGAAGCAGAGATTTTAAAGAAAAATTTTTTTCTCTACCTCTTATTTCTCTATTTCTTGCCTCTTACGTGTAGAGGAGTTCTAAATGGACAAGCTTGTCATTGAAGGAGGTTATTCTCTAAAAGGCGAAGTCAGGGTGAGCGGATCAAAAAACGCCACCCTCCCTATTCTCGCGGCGACACTTTTGACCGACGATGTCTGTGTGATCCGTAATTGTCCTAAATTACGCGACACAATCACGATGATCAAACTTTTACGCTCTTTGGGAAAAACGGTTGAAACCGGCAAAGATGAGATCGTTATTTCTGCCAAAGGCGATTTGCAGTATGTGGCGGATTACAAGTTGGTCTCGACGATGCGCGGGTCGTTTTGCGTCTTAGGGCCGCTTTTAGGAAAATTGGGAATAGCGAAAGTCTCTTTGCCCGGCGGATGCGTGATTGGAATCCGGCCGGTGGATTTGCATATTAAAGGGATTAAATCTCTGGGCGCTTCCGTTGAAATTGAAAACGGCTATGTGACGGCCAGGGCCCGGCATTTAAAGGGAAGTCATATTTATTTAGGCGGTGGTTTCGGTTCCTCGGTTCTTGCCACCGCCAACGTGATGATGGCCGCGGTCTTTGCGCAGGGCGAGACGATTATTGAGTCTGCCGCCTGCGAGCCCGAGATTCTGGATCTGGCCAACTTTTTGATCGCGATGGGAGCGAAGATCAAAGGCAAAGGCACTCCGCAGATCATCATCACCGGCGTTAAAAAGATGCACGGCGCAGATTTTCGAATCAGTTCAGACAGAATCGAAGCCGGAACCTTTATGATCATGGCGGCCGCCATGCGCAGCAATTTAGTCATTCGGGAGGCGAATTATAGTCATTTGTTGAGTCTCATCGACCGCATGGAAGAAGCGGGCGTGCGTTTTGAAAAAGATTACAATTTAATCAAAGTGAAATCTCCTAAAACTTTAAAGCCGACGAGCGTCACCACATTTCCTTATCCCGGATTCCCGACGGACTTGCAGGCCCAGTTCATGGCGCTCATGGCGCTGACCCCGGGCGTGAGTGTCATCACTGACAAAGTTTATCCGGATCGTTTTATTCATATTGCCGAGTTGAATCGTATGGGGGCGAATATCCGACGGGAAGGAAGTAACGCCATCGTCGAAGGTGTTAAACAATTATACGGCGCACCGGTTATGGCCTCCGACTTACGAGCCTCCGCGGCGCTCGTGATTGCCGGCCTCGCGGCTAAGGGGAAAACCGAGATTCATCGCATTTATCATCTAGAACGAGGATACGAAAATCTCGACGAAAAGCTGATTCAATTGGGGGCGAAGGTTTATCGGGAGAAGGAATAGTTGGCTTAGGGCATAGGGCTTATGGCGTGTGGAAAGGGAGGGGAAATTATATGCATACAATGTTTCATGAAAAATTTGTTACTAATAGGAACGGAAAAAGGACGGCCGTTATCCTGGATATTAAAGAATATACAAAAATGTTATCCCTTCTTGAAGAGGCGCGTATTTTAAAAATTGTTCAAGAGGGAGAGAAAGAATATCATGAACATAAATTGAAACCGATCCGTTCTCTGTCTGAATTGGGCAAGTAAATGTCGATTACAAAGATTTATCCGAGTACTCATTGTATTAAAGCTTACAAAAATTTGCCGGAGATCATATGGTCAAAAAATCTCTAAAATTTAAAAAGAATATTATTTTTCATTTTCTAGAGAAAATTTTGAAAGAGATAACTTTTACTTCTGTAACCATTGCTGCTGTTCTAGCTGTGATCGCTGCCGCGCTATGTGAGAATTGGAAAGAAGAGAATTATAAAAGAATTCTCAATGAGAATTCAAAGGCCATGGCAACCATTGTAGCAGTAGACTCTAAGGGAGATCTTACGAGTCTGGGCAGTGGATTTTTCGTGAGCAGAGATGGAATTCTAGTCACCAGTTATCATGTTATTGAAAATATAAAACAATACAAAAAAGATAGTGTGATGGCTAAGTTAGCTTCAGGGGCCTGTTATTTATATAAAAATATTATCCGGACAGCTCAAAAATATGATTTGGCGATATTGCAATTTGACGGGCAAAATTCCCCTTCTGTAAATTTAGGAAACTCCGACGAGATTAAAATTGGAGATAAGGTTTCTATTATAGGAACTATCTCAGATTTGAATAACAGTATTTCAGAAGGAATTATAAATTTTGTTCCCCGTAAATCAGATGAAAATATGGAGTTAGTTAAATTTACCGCTGCGATTTCTGGTACTAGCGGTGGGGGTCTTTTTAACGTCAAAGGACAGATCATAGGAATTACAACAGTTAATATCCCGCCAGAGTTACAAAAAAAAGCTGATGTTCAAAATTTAAGATTTGCGGTTCCCGTGAATATTGTACAAAAAGTTATCAACGGAGAGGAAACGCCAATTTTTCCAGAAAACGCGGATTATTATTATTCAAGAGGGATATTGGCAGAAAACAAACAAAATTATGATGAGGCCATTCAATACTTCCAAAAGGTAATTGAATTAGATGATCAATATGTCGATGCATACTTGGAATTAGGGTCAATCTATTACGAGCAAGGTTTATATGATGGTGAAATCGAATTTTTCTCAAAAGCAACAAAATTAAATCCAAGTAATGTGGATGCAGTTTTATTACTGGCAGAGGCCTATGAAAATACAGGGCGATATGATTTATCTATCGAAAATTATAAAAAAGTATTGGAATTACGCCCGAAAAATAAAGACGCTATGTATTCCTTGGGAATTTTATATATTGTCCAGGGCAAGCAAGATAAAGCTTCAGAAATTGTGCCCCAATTAGTCAATTTAGATTCTGGTCTAGGTAATGAAATAAAAATATTAATTGATAGGACAAAATGATTGTTAATGATAGTCACTCATTGAGCATAAGCTCAACATCTAATCAAAAGGATAATCCATGATCCTCATGATCGACAACTACGATTCCTTCACCTACAACCTCGTCCAGTATTTCGGCGAGTTGAAGGCGGATTTGAAGGTGTATCGTAATGACGCGCTGACCATCGAGAAGATCAAAAAGATGCGCCCCCAGCAGATTGTGATTTCTCCGGGGCCGGGCCGGCCCGAGGACGCGGGCATCTCCGTTGATATTATCAAAGAATTGTCGCCGAAGATTCCGATTCTGGGTGTTTGCCTGGGACATCAGGCGATCGGCTATGCCTTCGGCGGAAAAATCATTTCCGCTAAAGAATTGATGCACGGAAAAACTTCGCAAATTTATCACGAAAAAGGTTCGCTTTTTAAATCCATCCCCAATCCCTTCGAGGCCACCCGTTATCATTCGCTGGTTATTGAGCGAAAAACCCTTCCGCAATGCCTGGCCATAACCGCCTGGACTAAAGATAAAGAAATCATGGGAGTCCAACACAAAAAATTTCCTTTATGGGGTGTGCAGTTTCATCCTGAATCCATATTGACTAAATTCGGACGGGATATCTTGAAGAATTTTCTAACTCTTTAAATGAAAAATCATATTCAGAAAATTAAAAATGGCGGCAATTTGAATGCGGCAGAAATCGAAAAGGTAATGAACCTGATCATGAGCGGCCGGGCGTTGCCCGATGATGTTGCGGAATTCTTATTGCAGCTTCGAGAAAAGGGTCCGACGGTTGAGGAAATCACCGCCGCGGCCCGGATCATGCGCAAATTCGTTTTGAAAATTTCCACCCGCCATGATGTTGTTCTGGATACCTGCGGCACCGGAGGCGACCGGCAAAATACTTTCAATATCTCAACGATCGCGGCGTTTGTCGTCGCCGGAGCCGGAGTGGTTGTGGCCAAACACGGCAACCGTTCCGTATCGAGTCGCTGCGGCAGTGCAGATCTACTGGAGGCGCTGGGAGTGAATTTGAATATTGAGCAGGAACATTTGAGTGAATGCCTGGATGAAATCGGAATCGCCTTTATGTTTGCCCAGAAGCTTCATCCGGCGATGAAACATGTGGCCCAGATCCGAAAAGAACTGGGGGTCGAAACGATCTTCAATATTTTGGGACCATTGACGAATCCCGCGATGGCGACCCATCAAATGATCGGCGTATATAACCGCGATCTGGTTTTGCCCGTCGCGCAGGTTTTGAAAAATTTAGGATCCAAAAAAGCGATCGTGGTGCATGGATCCGACGGGCTGGATGAAGTCACCACCACCGGTCCCACATTTGTGAGTGAGTTTAACGGTCACGAGATTCTTTCTTATGAGATTGATCCTCGAGAATTGAAGATAGAATTAAGTCATCTTGAGCAGTTAAAAGGCGGAGATATTAAAAAGAATGCGGAGATTGCCAGAGGAATCTTAAAAGGAAAAAAGGGGCCGCAACGGGACATTGTGGTCTTAAATGCGGCGTGTGCGCTTTATGTGGCCGAGATGGCGAAGAATATTGCACAGGGAATTAACCTGGCTGGTGAATCGATTGACTCCGGCGAAGCCCTGGATAAACTCGAGGCGTTAAAGGAGTTCACTCAGAGTGCGCTTTAGTGCCTCGTCAATAAGTATTATGTATTATTTTATCAATATTCGTTGGGCACTTGAGTCAAATGTTTAAATCAATCTTATAAATGACTAATTTTTTAGAAAAAATTTTAGAGTACAAAAAAAGCCTTCTGCAAAAAAAGAAAGCCTTTTACTCGACGCTCAAAAAAAAGTTTCGCCAAGAACGTTTAACGCGCTATCGGCTTTTTAAAAAAACGATTTCTGCGCCGGGGAAGATGAATCTCATCGCGGAAATAAAAAAGGCTTCTCCCTCGCAGGGTTTGCTCTGCCGGCATTTCGATCCAGTTTCTCTGGCTAAAATTTACGCCGCCAATGGTGCCGCGGCTTTATCGATTTTAACCGAAGACAAATTTTTTCAAGGCAGTCCAGGTTATATAAAGCAGGTCAGCGAGAAGCTCGATATCCCGATTCTCACCAAAGATTTTATTATTGATGAAGGACAGATTTATGAAGCATTTGTATGTGGAGCCAGTGCGGTTCTTTTGATCGTTGCTATTTTGGAAGAAGATCAGTTGAAACAATTGCTTTTGGCCGCCTCCCGACTGGATTTGGATTGTTTGGTAGAAATCCATGAGGAATCAGAATTAAATTTGGCGTTGAAAGCTGACGCCGAGATGATCGGGATTAACAACCGCAATTTACGAACTTTCGACGTTGATTTAGGCGTCAGCGAACGATTGATCAAGAAGATTCCCAAAGACAAGGTGATTGTGGTGGAAAGCGGGATGCAAAGTTTTCAAGAAGTTCAGAAATTTAAAGCCCTCGGCGCGCACGCGGTCTTGATCGGCGAGACATTCTTAAAAGCACCGGATGTGGGGGAGAAGGTGAGAGAAGTGATGGGGATGGAAAGGCCTTAATACGATCTTGACGATGAGAGCTAACCGAAGATATGAAACAATATCATTTTTTTAAAATTTTTTCATTTGGGTCGTCGATTACTATTGTTTTATTTCTTTTTTTTAATTTTCCATTAATTAGTAATGCTGTTATTTATGCTCCAATATTTAAATCCGAACTCCCTCCAGACGGAGCTAAGGTAAATAACCTCGAATGTGAAGTCTTACCCAATAAAGAGATTTATCGATTGAAAGAAACTGTTGAATTCAACTACGTTTGTTCAAGTCCTGATCGAGATAGTTTTCCTGTCCCGAGCATGTTAATGTTTCCTCTTGGTTGGGGTGATGGGATCACGATTCAAAATGAGAAAGGTGAAGAGTTTAAATTGATAAAACTTCCCATGATCAGTTTTGCTCTTTTGCAAGGGACCCAAATTTTTAAGAATAAAGAGATAATTAGTAAAGCAAAAATTTCGGATGAGTCTCGGGTGATAATAAAAACCAAATGGATAGATACTTGGGAGAAATCTGATTTTGATATGGAACAGAAATTTAAATTGTTTAAAGAAGGAACAACTTTCCTCCCTGCGGGTAAATATACGGTCTGGCTGGATACGTATTTTACCTGGAAAAATTTTGAAGGAGACCAGCGTCTTTTATTGCTAAACGAAGAAAAGTTAGATTCTAAGAATTTTTCTTGGTGGAGTCTGAAGGGAAAAACACGGAAGGCTCAATTTGAGGTTAGAGAAGGAGAAAGATAATTTTTAAACAATCAACTCGTATTTTCATGAGTGTTCTCTATGTTTCGAATTAAAATCTGCGGCATCACAAATAAAGACGACGCCCTGCTGGCCGTCCAACTCGGCGCTTCGGCGCTCGGATTTATTTTTTACAAAAAGAGCCCCCGCTATGTGTCTGCGTATAAGGTTCGCAAGATCATTGAAGACCTTCCTCCTTTTGTTGTACCCGTTGGAGTTTTTGTGAATCAGAAAGAAGGGGCGGTGAAAGATATTGTGGATTTCTGCGGGATCACGACGATTCAATTGCACGGCGATGAAACCGCAGCGTATTGCCAGAGATTTTCCCGCTGCAAAACCATTAAAGCATTTCGTTGGAAAGAGGGGTTTGATTGGAACATTTTGGCGGAATACAAAACGGTGTCGGCGTATTTATTCGACACTTACCAGGAAGAACAATACGGCGGCAGCGGCAAGACGTTCAATTGGGATTTTTTAAAAGGTAAAAAGTTGGATAAGCCGATCATCCTCGCCGGTGGTATTAATCCCAAAAATGTTTCCGCCGCGATTGAAACAGTTAACCCCTATGCCATTGATGTTTCAAGTGGGGTAGAGCAATCGCCTGGAAAAAAAGATCCTCAGCTGTTACAAGAACTTTTTCAAAAAATATATCCACATCAAGAGAAATGGAGGTAATCGTGGCTAAAATCGTTTTTGATATTGAAACTGCCGGACAGGATTTTGAACTTTTGGATGAAATATCTAAAGAGTATTTCTTGAAATTTGCCGAAACCGATCAGGAAAAAGAAGACGCAAAAAACAGTTTGAGTTTTTTCCCTTTGACCGCCCAGATCATCACAATCGGCATGTTAGAGGTGGAAAGTGAAAAGGGATTTGTTTATTTTCAAAATGGAGAGCAACCCGCGCAGAGATTGACCGAAGGCGCCGTCACATTTATCTCAGGTTCAGAAAAAGAAATTCTGCATCATTTCTGGAACCAGCTGAAGAATTATACTCATTTTATCACCTTCAACGGCCGCACCTTTGATTGTCCGTTTGTGATGCTGCGCTCGGCGATACATGGGATCCGCGGCAACAAAAACCTCATGCCGTATCGCTATGCGATAAGCCCGCACGTCGATCTGGCGGATCAACTTTCTTTTTATGATGCCCTCAAAAGAAAATTCAGCCTGCACATGTGGTGCAATGCCTTCGGTATTCAAAGTCCGAAGGAAGAGGGGATGACGGGCCTGCAGGTGAAGGATTTTTATAAAGCAGGCCGTTATTTTGAGATTGCCCGCTATTGCCTCGGTGATATCCGGGCGACCAAAAAACTTTTTCAATACTGGGATCAGTATTTGAAGTTTGAGACGAAATATTGAGAGAAGAGAATACGTGGGGCGGCCTTAGCCGGCGATTGATTTCAGGCTAAGGCCGCCCCACGCCCTTTTAAGGAGTACCTTTTGAATCCATTTTCTAACGACAATACCGCCTCTCAAGAATTACAGTAATTTATGAAAATCGCTGCGGTCTGCATAAAATTGTCAGCGGCAAACTGTTTCTGTGTGTGCTCATCCGAAATCTCCTCAATCACTCCTGGCCCGGCGAACAGTGTTGTGGTTATAGAAAAATAAAAATTTTACTGTGACTCGTCGCTCGTGACTAGTGACCCGTTTCAAAACGGACCACGAGCGACGGGTCACGGAATCTTTCCCGAACAATGGGAAAATTTTTTTCTTGTGCTATAATGCTGTGCATGACACAACGATTGATCCGTGTTTATAAGAATCTCGACATCCAGCATATCAAGGCGCATTTGCTGATTTGGGGCGACTTAACGGCCAGTTGTGCGCAGTGTAATAACCTGGGGTTGAAGCTGGATACACCGCAGTGTCCGCAATGCCATACGGAGTTTAAATACATCGCCTTTCGCAATATCAAAGATCATCTCCCGAAGATTAATAAGTTGAATCAAGAGCGCCCGGAGCTTATTCTCGTCGATTATGAAGATTTTAAACGCCTAAATGGGGTTTTAAAGGCACAGGAGTTCTTAAAATGATCAACAAATCCCGTCTCATTTCCCTGACCCAAAAAGTCATCCAAATCGATTCTCAGAATCCTCCGGGCAATGAAGTGGTGATTGTGGAGTTTATTAGAAAAGATTTAGCTCCACTGGGGTTAGATTTGCAGGTGGTGACGTTCAAGAAAAACCGTCCGAATATCATTACCACTCTTCGAGGAACGCTCCCGCGAAAACAGGCCCCAAAAAAAGCGGTCTTAATCACCCCCCACACCGATACGGTGCCCGTCGGAAGCGGCTGGAAATTTCGGCCTTGCGGCGGAAAAGTCCATCAGGGAAAGATTTACGGACGCGGCGCAACCGATGACAAAGGGAACCTCGCGTGTTGCCTGGAAGTCCTGCACAGTTTGGTGGAAGATAAAATTCCCTTGAAGCACGACGTCATTATGGCCGCAACCGCCGATGAAGAAACCGGAAGCCACAGCGGTATTATTCCTCTTTTAGATAAAAAAATTTTGCAGCCCAAAGCAGCGCTCATCCTGGATTCGGATGAATTCGATACGATCATCGCCCAAAAAGGGTTGCTGCACACCCGCATTCAAATTTTCGGTAAGAAAGCCCACGGCGCTTATAATTGGCGCGGCGTGAATGCCATTGAACTTGCCGCCGAGGTGATTCAAAGACTTAAAAAGCATCAATTTAAATACCAAAAACATTCGTTACTGCATCCTCCGACGAAAAATATCGGCACGATCCGCGGCGGGGACAAAGTGAACATGGTGGCGGATTTTTGTGAATTTACTTTGGACACACGATATCTTCCCGGAATGGATCCGGATGAGATTTTAAAAGAAATCAAAGGAATCGTTGCCCGGGTCGTTGATCGATTCAAAGTGGAAATCGATGATCTGCAGTATCCGTATGAAATCGACCGCGAGCATCCGTTTGTCAGGACGTACGTTAAGACCGCCCGCAAGATGAAATACAAAACTATTTTGAAAGGAAGCGAAGGCGCCACCGTCATTACATTTTTCAAAAAACATGGTATTCCGGCGTTTGCCACCGGCTACGGCTCCCGCGAAACTGCCCACACAACCGATGAATACGTCAAGATCGACAACCTCTATCACGGCTCGCAGCTGTTGGAAGCTTTCTTGAAGGAGTATGATAAAACATGAGTCCGAGGAGTCACGTGATCGCTTCAACATTGACGAGCGCCGTCTTTTTTGCCGCGACCCATTCGTGGGAGGGAACGATGGTGTGTTTTTTAAGCGGAATCCTGATTGATATCGACCATCACTTTGATCTTTGGCTTTATGAGAAAAAAATTTTATTCCATATCAAGCATATTTATTATTTTTGCGAGAAAGAAAAAAAGGGAAAATTGTATTTGATCTTTCATTCGTATGAGTTGCTGGCGCTTTTTTGGTTGGGTCTGATTTGGTTTCCTCTGAATGTCCTGTGGTGGGGGCTGGCGGTGGGCTTAACCGTGCATCTTGTTTTGGATCAAATGTGTAATACCGTAACACCGTTCACCTATTTTTTGTGGTACAGAATCAAAAAAGGATTTATGAAAGAGGCGTTATTCCCGCCGGATTATTACCAACAATCGCAATAGCGCGGGCGGTTTCAAAACCCTCGAGGATTAAAATTAGCAAAGGGTTTTGAAACCGCCCGTACGTAAGAGTTATTCAATGAATCGCCCCCCAAAAATTATTTTATTTTTTTTATCCGTTCCGCTATTTTTTCTTTTAAGTTTGGTGAATTCTTTCCCGGCGATAGAGAAAAAATTTCCCTTCACAACCGGAGAAAAAATCACCTATGCGATAAAAAAAATGGGGGTTAAAGCGGGCGAGGCGAGTTTGATTTTCCACGGATTAACCCGCATTGATAACAAAGAGGTTTATCTGATTGAATTTAGAGCGAACGCCTTGAATTTTCTTGATGAGGAAAAAATTTATATCGACCCCAAAACCTTTTATCCCCTGATTGTCAAACGCGATTTGAATATCTGGGGAAAGAAAGAAAAAATCTCCGAGGAATATTGGCCCGAAAAAGGACAGGTCAAGATCACGAAAAATTCCGGCGGAAAGATTACCGAGCAAACGATCGAAAAGAAAGAGGCCCTCGATAATATTTACAGTTTTATTTACCGTTATCGCAGTCGAGGACAGTTTCAAATCGGGGATACTCTCTCGATGCATCTTCCCACCAAAGATGTGCTGCTGAAACTTAAGGAGATTACCAAGCTGAAAGCTGCCGGAAAACAGTTTGAGGCTTATTATATGAAAAGCGAACCCGCACAGTATGAGGTGTGGTTTGATAAATCCGACAAGAAAATTCCGCTACAGATCAACGGAGCGGTTGGTTTTGGCGATACGGCGATGGTGATGGTTAAATATCAGGCACGATAATGAATGCTTTGATACGAGAGAAATTTGTCCAAGTTTTTAACCCCATAACAGTACAAGTGAGGTTCACATGATGAGCCATGGGACTATCAAGATTAATATTAAGGACAAGGCGGGTTCTTTTGCGGAAAATAAGGAACTGGCAAGAAAATGGCGGGAAGAAAAAATATTACCAGCCTTTAAAAATAAAAAACGAATCATATTGGACTTCTCTAATGTCGAGGCGGTAACCCAGTCATTTATTCATGCTCTAATAAGTTATCCTTTGCGAGAATTGGGAGAAGATGCTTTGGATATGATTGAATTTAAATCTTGCAAAAATCCAGTGAAAGAAATTGTTCTGATTGTCATTGAATATTCACTGGCGTCAAAAACATAAGAGAGTTTATAATGATTCCCGACAAACACGGACATTTTGGCGAATTCGGTGGGCGGTTTGTTCCGGAGACGCTGATGGCGGTTCTGGAGGAATTGACCCAAGTCTTTTATTCGCTTCGCTCGGATAAAAAATTCAAAGAAGAGTTCAATTATTATTTGAACGAATACGCCGGGCGGCCCACGCGTCTTTATTATGCACAGCGTTTGAGCGATTATTTGAAAAAATTGAAAGTTTATCTGAAGCGGGAAGATCTTTTACATACCGGTGCGCACAAAATCAACAATACACTGGGACAAATCCTCGTTGCCCGTCGGATGGGAAAGCCCCGGATCATTGCTGAAACCGGGGCAGGACAACATGGAGTGGCGACCGCAACCGCAGCCGCGCTTTTTGGCCTGAAGTGCGATGTATATATGGGAGCTCAAGATATTGAACGCCAGTCGTTGAATGTTTTTCGGATGCGTTTGCTGGGGGCAAAGGTAATTCCGGTCACCAGCGGTTCGAAAACCCTCAAAGACGCAATGAATGAAGCCATTCGCGATTGGGTCACGAATGTCCGCGATACGTTTTATATTATCGGCTCGGTCGCCGGTCCTCATCCTTATCCGATCATGGTGCGGGATTTTCAATCGGTGATTGGTAAAGAATCCCGACGGCAATTCTTAAAAAAAGAAAACCGTCTTCCCGATTTCCTTTTAGCCTGTGTGGGAGGCGGCAGCAATGCGATGGGGTTGTTTCATTCTTTTTACAATGACCTTTCCGTCAAAATGATCGGGGTGGAGGCGGCAGGTTTGGGATTAAAAACCGGCGAACATTCCGCCGCGCTTGCCGCCGGCTCGGTCGGCGTTTTGCATGGAAGCAAAAGTCAACTGCTGCAAAACGCCGACGGGCAAGTGAAGATCGCGCACTCGATTGCCGCCGGCCTGGATTATCCCGGCGTTGGGCCTGAACATTCTTATTATAAAAAAATCGGACGCGCTGAATATGTTTCCGTCACCGACGGCGAGGCGATCCATGGTCTGAAACTCTTATCACAAACGGAGGGAATTATCCCGGCTTTAGAAACCGCGCATGCCATCGCTTATTTAGAAAAACTCGCCCGTCGTGTTAAAAGAAATTCTACGGTGATTGTTTGTTTATCGGGGCGGGGGGATAAGGATGTTTCGGCGTTGAAGAATTTAATTTGAATGAAATGGACACACGTCACAGTTGGAAATTTTACCAAAGTCTTTAGTTTTTATCGACGCGTGTGACCTGTGTCTTTGTGACCATTCCTATAAAATGAAGAATAGAATAGCCCTTAAATTCCAAATCCTGCGCACGCAGGGAAAGAAAGCCTTTATCTCGTTCTTAACCGCTGGAGATCCTTCTTTGAAGGTCACCGAGGAGTTAGTCCTTGCCTTTGAGCAAGCCGGGGTGGATATCGTGGAGTTAGGAGTTCCTTTTTCCGATCCACTCGCCGATGGGCCGACGATTCAGGCCTCGTCCCAACGAGCACTGCAAAACGGTATCACGCTCTTAAAGATTTTAAAGACTGTTCAGAATATCCGCCGGTCTTCTCAAATCCCGATTGTGATCATGACGTACTACAATCCAGTCTTTCATTTCGGAGAAGAAAAATTTGCGGTCTGCGCCAGAGCATCGGGCGCGGATGGAGTGATCATTCCGGATTTGCCTCCCGAGGAGGCTGAAGGTTTCATCAAAGCCGCCCGCCGTCAAAATCTTTCCACTGTTTTTTTTCTTTCCCCCACAACAACTCCCCCGCGGATGAAAAAAATTATTGCCGCCTCAACCGGTTTTATTTATTACGTCTCTTTAACCGGCGTAACCGGCAGCCGCCGGGCTCTTTCGGCGGATTTATTGAAGAATATTAAGCTGGCCAAAGCTCTGACCGACAAACCCATCTGCGTTGGCTTTGGGATTTCGACTTTTTCTCAGGTTCGAGAAATTTCGAAAATTGCCGATGGGGTGATTGTGGGAAGTGCGATTGTACAAGAGATAGCGAAGAATTTCGAAAAAAAAGACTTGATAAAAAAAATCGCGAGGTTTGTGAGAAGTTTGGTGGTTTAGTTTCCGAGTTATCGAGTTAACCAGTTTTCGAGTTTGAGGTTTGAACTCGTAAAAATTCGTTGAACTCGTTAACCCGAAAGAACGGTCAATTTATCTGTAAACTGGAGAACCGAAAAACATGTATCAAAAAACCGTTTTACCCAACAAGCTGCGTATCATCTCGCACCATATGAAAGAACGCGAAAGCGTCTCCGTCGGTTTATTGATTGCCACCGGCGGGCGTTATGAAAATAAGAAAAACAAAGGGGCCGCACATTTCCTGGAACATATTTTATTTAAAGGCAGCAAAAATTATTCCTGTGAAGAAATCAAGGAACTGATCGAAGGTGTGGGTGGTGCGCTCAATGCCTTCACTGCCGAAGAAACAACCTGTTATTTCGCCAAAACCCCCGGCAAACATCTCCCTCGCACCTTTGATATCCTGGGTGATATGGTCTTTGATCCTTTGATCAACAAAAAGGACGTGGACAAAGAACGCACCGTGATCCTCGAAGAAATCAAAATGTATCACGACGTTCCGCAATATTTTGTTTTAGAACTTTTGGATGAACTGATGTGGCCCGATCATCCGCTGGGCCAAAATTTAGCGGGAAGTTTTGAGACCGTTGGAGGGATGAGTGCAAAGGACTTGAAAAGTTTCCATCAGAATTACTATTTCCCGGGCAATATTGTGGTGTGCGCCTGCGGACATCTCGAACACAGCCGTTTCGTAAATCTTGTTCGAAAAAAACTGGCCTGCTTTGATGTTTTTAAAAAGACCAATTTTCTTGCTGCTCAAAATAATCAAAGTGAGGCGCAGGTTAAGTTTTTTAGAAAAGAAATCGAGCAGATGCATCTGGCTCTGGGAATGCCGGGGCTGCCGGTCGAACATAAGGATAGATACGCCTTGAGTCTTTTGAATGTGATTCTCGGGGCGAACATGTCGAGCCGTTTGTTTACCGAGGTGCGGGAAAAACGGGGGCTGGCGTATTCGATTTCGAGTTCAACGAAATCATTACAAGACACCGGATTATTTTTAATCCGGGCCGGTGTCGATAATAACAAGATCGTAGCGGCTCTGGAAGTTGTTTTAAAAGAGTTAAAGAAGATCTGCTTAAAAGAGGTCCACCAAGACGAATTCATCCGCGCAAAAGATTATTTCCTCGGGCAATTCTTGCTCGGTTTGGAAGATACTTTGGATCATATGCTTTGGATGGGCGAATCGCTCATGACGTGGGATAAAGTTCGTTCCTTGGAGGAAATTATCAAGGAGGTCAACCAGGTGAAGATCTCTGACATCAAACGTGTGGCCAATGAGATATTTCAGGCCGGACATCTTAATTTGGCGCTGGTGGGGCCGCTGAAAGATGGGCAGGAAAAAGGGATCCGGTCTTTGTTTAATGTCAGGCGCGTGAATTCGCGTCAACTTCCCGCTGAAAAAATTCCCCCCACCGAAAAGCATATTGAAAACAAGCCCCGTAAGACGGGATTCCCACGAGGGCAATGAGCGCCACTGCCGATAGAAAGATTTCTTGGCTATTGTAAAAAACGGCTATTAAAGTTTTTAGTTCGGCGCTGTGCCCGGTAACATCAAAGATGATTCTTAAGGCCAGCATCCATTGCCAGAACCGCGGTGTCAAAAGGCAAATCCGAAAGACAAACAAAAAAAGTTGAAACAGGCCCACGATATTAAAAAAGACCTGAATGATCGCTAAGATATAAAATATCCAGTAGCTGGGATGAAAAGCTATGAGCGTATGATAGTAAAGGTAAAGAAAAGAACCGGGGGTTAAGATGCCAACGGCATTCTTGATGATAATAAAGCTGAAAACAAAAAAGTAGATTTTCCACACAAAACCGGTTTTTTTCATGAGGGGTATTATGGCATAGCTCGGTCCAATCAACAAACAAATTTTCCCAAAGATTTCTCAAATTTTTTGATTTTCCAAAGTTCTTCTGATAACATATATTGACGATGAATCAAGAATTCTACAATATTCTAGGAATAATTTGTGAGAAAGACTCCAGGTATAAGCAAGATGCTTATGAGTTTGTCATGGAGGCGCTGGCGTATTCTCAAAATAAGTTTCGACGCCTCAAGCATGTCAGCGGCACGGAATTACTCGAGGGGATGAAGGAGTTACTGCTGAATAAATATGGCCCGATGACCTTGTCGGTTCTTAATTATTGGGGGATTCGCAGCACTGAAGATTTTGGTCACATTGTTTTTAATCTGGTGGAAAATAAAGTCTTAAGCAAATCTGAGGAAGACGATATTGAAAGTTTTCGTGATGGGTATGATTTTCAGGAGGTTTTTAATCAAGGATACCGTCGGGACTTGGCAAAGCGGATCAGCCGGATGAGATCGTTTTAATTGACATATGGTGTATTGGCGTATGGCCTCTAGCTCCATTAGCCATATGCTATACGCCATATGCCAATACGAATCGCACTAAAGGGAGGAAGCCATGATTATTCTATGGATATTACTGGGAATAGTTATTTTGGGGATTTTAACGTTTGTTAGTATTTACAACAATCTGGTGAGTTTGAGAGAAAATGTCAAAAATGGCTGGTCACAGATTGATGTTCAACTGAAAAGACGACACGATCTTATTCCAAATTTGGTTGAAACCGCCCAAGGCTATATGGCGCATGAAAAAGACACTTTGGAGCGGGTGATTAAAGCCCGGCAGCAGGCGATTGATGCCAGCAGCCTCAAAGACCGGCAGGAAGCAGAAAATTTTTTAAGCGGAACTTTACGCAGTTTATTTGCCGTGGCGGAGAATTATCCGAATTTAAAAGCCGATCAGCAGATGATCCGGCTGCAAGAAGAGCTGACCTCAACCGAGAACAAAATAAGTTTTGCCCGGCAGTATTATAATGATGAGGTCAACCGGCTCAATACCTGTGTCCAGTCATTCCCGAATACTATCGTGGCTCAATCAGGTGGTTTTTCAAAAGCAGAATTTTTTCAGATCACTGACCCCGCAGAAAAAGAAGCGCCCCAAGTTAAATTCTAAGATTCCTCAATAAATCATCAATGACCAAGATACAAACACCAAACAATAGATGGTTGGTTATTGAGTATTGAAAATTGGTTATTATTTGGTCATTGTATCTTGATCATTGGTTGTTAAAACACCATGCCCTATTCCTTTACCGAGATCGAGCAGGACAAAACCCGCACGATTGGTTTTGTCTTTTCTTTTTTGCTGCTTTTTTATTTTTTAGCCATTTTTGTCATTGCGCTTGTTGTAAAGAATTCTCTGCATTTATCCTCCGGGCAGGATTCTCAAATCGACACCTTGCATTTTTTGAATTTTACAGAAACGTTCATCGTCTTCGCTGTGGCGGCAGGATTCGGTTATGGCCATTGGCTGGTCGATCACAAAAAATTAAAAATTCTCCTCGATATGGTGTATACAGATATCAGTTTACTTCGAGAAAGATTTTTAGGGAAAGTTTATTAGTTATGCGTAACCTTCAAGACCTCTCCATCCAATACGTTAAAGGCGTTGGGCCGGCGAGAAAAAAGTTGTTCGCTAATTTGGGGATTGAAAATATCGAAGATCTGCTATATTTTTTTCCCCGGCGCTACGAAGACCGCACGCAGATGACGCCGTTTAATCAGTTAAAAGTGGGCGAATTCCAAACGGTGAGTGGAAAAGTTTTAGCCCGCGGCGGCCATCGCAGCTGGTTCACCAAAAAGCACGTCTATGAAACGGTAATCGGCGATGACACCGGCCGGCTTTTTTGTATCTGGTTCAATCAGCCTTTCCTGGAGAATTATTTCAAAATAGGAGAGCAGGTGGTTTTGTACGGCAAAGTGGAAGTTTACAAAAATCGTCTGCAGATGGTGGCGCCCGAATATGAATTGATCAGCAAAGACGATGAAGCTTTAAGTGTGGGAAGGATTGTTCCGGTTTATTCTTTGACCAGAGGAATTTCCCAGCGATATTTACGTAAAGTCATCAAAGCCTGTCTGGATCGTTACGCTATAGAGCTGCGCGATTGTTTACCAGTGTCTATTCGCAACAAATTTAGGTTGATGCATCTTTGTGAGAGTATCGCCAGCATTCATTTCCCGGAAAGTCTCGACGTGCACAAGCAGGCTTATCAGCGCGTGGCTTTTGAAGAATTCTTTTTCTTTCAAGTCTCGGTCATTTTGCGCCGGCTGAGTATGGTTCTTAAAAAGGGAATTTTTCACACAATCGACGATGAGTTTATCGATAAGTTCATTCGATCCTTTCCTTTTTCATTAACGGCAGCGCAGGTTCGCGTGATTAAAGAAATTTCGCAAGATATGCAGCGCGAGTCTCCGATGTTACGTCTGCTGCAAGGAGATGTTGGCTCGGGAAAAACTGTTGTGGCGTTTTTCGGATGTATGGCGGCGGCCCGCAATGGGTACCAGGCCGCCATCATGGCCCCGACGGAGATCTTGGCCCGGCAGCATTTTGCGGTGATTCAAAAGATGGTGTCATCAAGGAACGGAGTCTTTAGACCAGCAGCCGCAGAGGATTTCCCCAAAATACGTTCGGCGCTGCTGGTCAGTCATTTAAAAAAGGAAGAAAAGGAAAAGGTGTATCAAGATATTCAATCGGGAGAAGTTGATCTGGTCATCGGCACGCATGCGCTTTTGCAGGAACAGGTTTGTTTTAAGAATTTAAGTTTTGTGGTGATCGATGAACAGCACAAATTCGGGGTTCGCCAGCGTGCCCTGCTGTCTGATAAAGGCGCGCCGGCGCCGGATGTTTTGATTATGACCGCTACCCCGATTCCCCGGACGCTGTGTTTGACTCTTTACGGAGATTTGGATATTTCCGTCATTAATGAATTACCACCGGGGCGGGGAAAAGTTAAGACCAAACTTTTCTTTCAGGAACAATCCGGCGAGGTTTATAAAGAGGTACGCAAACTCGTTGAAACAGGACGCCAGGCCTTTATTGTGTATCCGATTATCGAGGAGTCGGCCAGTCTGGACTTGAAGGCCGCGGTCGCGAGCTTTAAACATTTTGAACAACAGGAATTTAAAGGATTACGTTTAGGATTAGTTCATGGCCAGATGCACCGTAAAGAAAGTCAAAGCATCATGGAGAAATTCAGAAATAAGGACATTGATATTCTCGTTGCGACGACTGTTGTCGAGGTGGGAGTGGATGTTCCAAATGCAAGTGTTATGGTCATTGAACACGCCGAGCGCTTTGGGTTAGCACAGCTTCATCAATTACGCGGGAGAATCGGACGGGGTTTTCAACACGATGCGCTGTGCTTTTTGATTGCCGAGCCGGTAACCGCGGAGGCCCAGGCGCGGTTGCAGGCGATTCTCTCCACGACCGATGGTTTTAAAATCGCCGAAGAAGATTTGGCCATCCGCGGTCCGGGGCAGTTTTTCGGCCGGCACCAGCATGGTCTTAATGAATTAAGGATTGCCAATCCGACTACCCAGCTGGAAATTTTGGAACTGGCTAGAAAAGAAGCCCAGGCATTGACTTCCTCCGATCCACAATTGCAGCAGGCTTCCAATCGGATCGTGAAAGAGGTGGTGCAAAAACGTTACCCGGCGTATTTATTGATGGTTTCGGCGGGTTGATTCGTGACTCGTC
>Ga0209515_10000500_pt1 | contig 70162 bp, 71 predicted proteins | sample Subgroupgradi54m_FD_187454 | JGI IMG/M metagenome (GOLD analysis project Ga0209515, IMG submission 187454) | Subsurface groundwater microbial communities from S. Glens Falls, New York, USA - GMW60B uncontaminated upgradient, 5.4 m (SPAdes)... ...
GAGAATCAAACAACCGATTATTTTAACAACTCATAAACTAAATTGGAAACCGCCTGACAATCATCCCTGGAGAAAGTACCCTATGAAGTGAATACAAAAAAGCGGACATTTCTATTTTGCACTGACAGCATTAAAGGTAAAACGATTCAAAATTACTTCGTTTTTGGACTGTCATTGCATAATTCTAATTCTAAAAGGTTGTGGTGGTGGAAGTTCCTACGCTAGCTAGTGAAACCATAGATGATGTAAAAGTATAGGTCTCTACTGTTCCGGAACTTGAAATAGATCTCAATTTTAATTCATCTGGTAGTTCGCAAAATACAGGAGGAGGATTTACTTTTTGACATAGTGCATCCCATTCCACAATAAATGGTTTATCAATATATATTTTTACTGGTTCTATATAAGTATTTGGCAACATCATATTTAACATTAAAACCAACTTTTCTTTTTATTTCCCTCTTCTTCGAATTCTTCGAGGAGTTGTTTTTGGCGGCTGGAGAGATTTTTTGGGATTGAAATTTTTATTCTCACATAATGATCGCCTTTGCCGGAACCACGAAGATGGAGAATGCCTTTGCCGCGAAGCCTAATAACTGCGTCTGGTTGTGTCCCTGATGGAATCCGAAGGGAAACACTACCATCAACTGTCTCAACATCAATGGTGTCGCCCACTGCTGCCTGAGCAAATGAAATTTCTTGCTCGGAAATAACATTTGCGCCTTCCCGACGAAATCTTTGATCTGGACGAACTTCTACAACAACATCATAGTTATTAAAACGGATACGTGTACCATCATCAACACCTGCGGGAATTTTGATGGTCTGAGACTTTCCATCGATAGTAACTTTTTTTTCGCTGCCATGAACTGCCTCCATAAAATCAATAGTGATTGAGTAGACAGAGCGCCGTTGTCGTTGTTGACCAAATGGTGATGCACCGCCGAAAAATTGCTCAAAAATCTCAAACGGATCAGACCCTCCAAAATCAAAATCATTACCACCACCATTGGTCGTATAGGTGTATCTAAACGGACCGTATTGACCAGTTTGCCCACCACCAAATGGTCCACCAGCGCCTCCAAAAGGTCCTGGTCCTCCCTGTTCGAATGCCGCAGATCCAAACTGATCGTACTGTTGTTTTTTCTGAGAATCAGACAGCACTTCGTAAGCCCTTGTTACTTCCTTAAATTTTTCTTCTGACTCCTTTCCCTTGTTTCGATCAGGATGATACTGCAACGCCAACTTTCGATACGCCCGCTTGATCTCATTATCAGAAGCAGATTTAGAAACTCCTAATGTCTCGTAAAAATCTTTTGCCATAGCTGTATTATACTAAAAAAGCGCCCTCTTCGCGCCAAATTTTGAATTTTGCATTTTGAACTTTGAATTTAATTTACCACTTCCCCTTCAACCGGCTCATCCTTGTCCGACTTTTTCTCTTTCTTTTCCTTATCGGCCTCTTCTTTTGATTCTTCTTGTTGCTTGTCACTTGTTGCTTGTTGCTGGTTTTGCGACATTGCCGCTCCGACTTTTTGCAAACTATCGGAGAGTTCGCTTGTTTTTTTCTCCAGTTCTTCTTTGGTGCCGGTATCAAGTATTTTTTTCAACTCCGAGATTTTATCTTCGACTTCTTTTTTAAGATCTTCTTTGACCTTGTCTCCAGTACCACTGGCACCTGCGGCATCTTTGAGCGATTTTTCGGCAGTAAAAATAAGCCCGTCTGCGGCATTTCTGGCATCGATTTTTTCTTTTTTCTCTGCATCTTCTTTGGCATGTATTTCGGCTTCTTTGGTCATTTTCTCCACTTCATCTTTTGATAATCCTGTCGAGCCGGTAATTTTGATACTCTGTTCTTTTCCACTTGCTTTATCGTGTGCTTTGACACTTAAAATACCGCTGGCGTCAATATCAAACGTTACTTCAACTTGCGGCACACCACGAGGGGCTGGTGGAATACCATCCAAAACAAACCGTCCCAATGATTTGTTATCAGATGCCATAGGCCGTTCTCCCTGCAAAACGTTAATTTCTACCTGTGTTTGATTATCTGCTGCTGTGGAAAACACTTGCGATTTCGATGATGGTATTGTTGTATTTCTGCTAATCAGAGGTGTCGATACACTACCCAATGTTTCTAGACCCAAAGTTAAGGGTGTAACGTCCAACAGTAACACGTCTTTGACTTCTCCACCTAAAACGCCTCCCTGAATTGCTGCGCCAACTGCCACAACTTCGTCCGGATTGACTGATTTATTTGGTTCTTTGCCAAAAAACTTGGTGACTGCTTCAACAATCTTTGGCATGCGAGTCATTCCTCCAACCAAAACAACCTCATCGATATCTGATACTTTGACTTTTGCATCTTTGAAGGCGAGTTCAACTGGTTTTATGGTTTTTTGCACCAGCTCATCAACTAATTGCTCAAGCTTTGCCCGAGTTAAGGTCATGGTCAAGTGCAATGGGCCTTCTTTACCTTGAGTAATAAAGGGTTGATTGATCTGGGCTTCGGTGCTACTGGAAAGTTCGATTTTTGCTTTTTCTGCTGCTTCTCGAAGTCGCTGCAGTGCCTGCGGATCTTTTTGCAAATCAACACTATTTTCTTTTTTGAATTCTTCCGCTAAATAACCTACTATTTTTTGATCGAAATCATCGCCACCCAAGTGAGTATCACCATTGGTTGACTTTACTTCGTAGACCCCTTCACCAAGCTCTAGAATCGAAATATCAAACGTTCCACCACCTAAATCATAGACTGCAATAGTGTGGGCGTTTTTTTTATCTAACCCGTAAGCGAGTGCCGCAGCAGTTGGTTCGTTGATAATACGCAAAACTTCCAAACCCGCAATTTCGCCTGCTTGTTTGGTTGCTTGACGCTGCGAATCATCAAAATATGCAGGAACGGTAATAACCGCTTGGGTTACTTTGCCGCCCAAATAAGATTCGGCATCTGCCTTAATTTTTTGAAGAATCATCGCAGATACTTCCTGGGGAGTGAGTGTTTTTCCTTCGACTTCGACAACTGCCATGCCGTCACGGCCTGCTTTTACTGTATAGGGAAGCCATTTGATGTCGCGTTGTACCGACTCGTCGTTGAATTTTCGCCCCATCAGCCGTTTGACAGAAAAAACTGTCCGCTTGGGCTTAAGCACTAACTGACGCTTGGCAACATCGCCAACAACATGAGTTATCGGGTCAACCACCGATGGAATAACATTGCGTCCTTCTGCACTGTGGATAACTTTTGGCGATCCACCCTCCATAACCGCAACGCATGAATTTGTTGTACCTAAATCAATACCAATTATTTTTCCCATATTATTTTCCTTCTGCATTTTGCTCTGCAGAACCTACTATCACTTGCGCTACTCGCAAAATTTTATCTCCTATCATATATCCACTTCTTACTTCTTCAATAATTTTTCCCTCTTCTCCCTTTTTAGTACCTATTGCTTCCATTGTGTTTGGGTCAAAATCTTCGTTTTCTGTCTTAATTTTTGTAATTCCTTCGTTTTTTAATACATCTAAAAATTGTTGAATACTTACCTGCAAACTTTGGTCTTGCGAGTGCTTACTTGCAAGTACTAGTGTATCTAAAATTGGTAAAATTTTCAAGAGCAAATCCTTATTCGCGCTCATTATCAACTCTCGTCGTTGCTCCGCTACTCTTTTTTCTAAATTTTGATAATCGGCAAGTACCCGTTTTACCTGATTTTCTAATTCCTGATTTTTAGTTTTGAGAATCTCTACTTCTTTATTGTCAATTTGCTTCTCATCTTGTTTTTTTTCTTGTTGTTTTTGATCACTTTTTGTCATTGGTATTTATTTGTTATTTGATATTTGGAATTTGAGATTTTTTCGCTACCATCCCATCGCAATTTCTTCAGTTAATTCTCCGAAATATCTGACCATTGGCACAATTGATGTGTAATTAAGTCTGGTTGGCCCTAAAACGCCGATTTCTCCAGCTTTATGTTTTGATGTTTCGTAGTGTGTAAACACAAAACCATAGGGACCTTTCATTTGTGGCCCTAATTCCTCACCCAAAAGGACATGCACATCTTCTTCCCCTAAAATACTTGCAAAAAGCGTATGGAAATATTCATATTCATCAATCACAGCCAGTAAACTTTTTGTCATGTCAATGTCAAAAAATTCAGGCATGTCTAAAATGTTGGCGTAACCCGAACAGTAAAAATCGCCTTCTTCGGTGGTGGCCATGGCCAATGCTTTTGTCCGCTGGGCCAAGGATTTTGTGAGTTCCTTAAAAAACTTTTCTTCTTTTTCCCGAAAGTCCCACAGTTTTTCTTTGACCGCCACTTCTTCTGCCACCGAAAGATCTTTTTCTTTCATGAGTTGCTTGACATAAAACTTCATGCCTGCTGATGTTGGCACACGTCCTGAAGATGTGTGAGGTTTCTTAAGGTATCCAAGTTCTGTAAGACGCACCATTTCGTTTCTAATGGTTGCAGGGGATGCGCTAATGCTGTGTTTTTTTTCGAGTGTTTCCGACCCCACAGGCTCTGCTGTGTCGATGTATTCCTCGATAAGACTTCGGAGGATTTGAATTTGTCGTTGTGTTAAATCGTGCATAGAAGTATATGAATTAGCACTAATATAACACGAGTGCCAGTAGTTGTCAACCCCCGATTTACATGATATGATACTTAATGCTATGAAAAAACATCTTAAACAAAAAATCTTAGAATATACTGCTATTTTTGAGCCAGCTAAAGAAGGGGGATATACTGTTAGTGTTCCGACTCTGCCAGGATGTGCAACGCAGGGAGAAACATTCGAAGAAGCAGTTACCAATATAAAAGATGCTATGCAAGGCTATTTAGCAGTTCTTAAAGAAGAAGGAGAAGATATTCCTACGGAAACACAACAGATCATTATTTCAAAAGTAACTGTTGCAAACCCAGTATTTTCTTCGTTGTAAAAACATGGCATCATTCAAAGCTCGTGAGGTTGTAAAAATTCTTGAAAAGCTTGGGTTTATTCAGAAACGGCAAACAGGAAGCCATCTTATCATGTATCATCCAAAAAGAAAACAAATTATTCCTGTTCCGATCCACGCCAAAGAACTCAAAAAAGGCTTAGTAAAAGGGATTATCAAACAAGCAGAGTCAACGGAAAAAGAATTTCTTCGATTAAAATAATTATGCGGAGAAAGAAACGGCCATTCTGGTTATTACTTATTAGTCTTTTGTCTTTTGCCGGTCTTGGATATATTGTTTTTTCTTATCCGCCGACGTCACTATTTACCATTTACCAATTACCATTTACCATTACCTATCTATTCTTTGGTCTTGTTTTTCTATCCATGTCTTCCTTGACCGGGTTTCTCTTAAATAACATCCGCCGGGGAATACTTCTTGCACTTTTTTCAATATTGTATCTTCTCCTTCGCCTATTTGGATTAAAAAATATATTTTTCCTTGTTCTTCTCATTGGTCTTTTTATAACTATAGAACTCTTTTTTAACCAGAGAGAATAACAAGAGAGACACCGGGCAAACACCGATGTGTCCTACCTAATACACTTCCGAAGTGTATCTCTATTGACACCTCGGTTATTTGTATAAAGGAAACAATGCTGCTAAAATCACGACATGGCTAAATTTTATATTACCAGCGCAATTCCCTACGTGAATGCCAAGCCGCACATTGGCCATGCATTGGAATTTGTCCAAACAGATGTTATTGCGCGCTATCACAAACAAATTGGTGACGAAGTGCTCAAATTATGCGGTGGAGATGAAAATGCACTAAAAAATGTGCAAGCAGCAGAAAAAGCGGGTGTGCCAATTCAGGAATTTGTTGATCTTAATAATAATTTGTTTGTGACACTGGTCGAAAAATTAAATGCCAAATATGATGTGTGGCAAAAAGGAAGCGACAAAAAACATCATTTTCCTTCAAGTCAAGAATTGTGGCGTAGGTGTGCAGCCAATGGCGATATTTACAAAAAGAAATATAAAGGACTGTATTGTGTCGGGTGTGAACAATTTTACGAAGTTTTAGAGCTCAATAAAAATGGTGAATGTTTTGAGCATCCTGGAAAAAAACTGGATGAAGTAGAAGAGGAAAATTATTTCTTTACATTGTCTCGCTATACCGAACAAATAAAAAATTTAATCGAAAGTGGAAAACTTGCAATTATTCCTGACGAGCGAAAAAATGAGGTGTTGGCGTTTTTAAAACAAGGTCTGCAGGATATAAGTATTTCCCGCAGTAATGAACGTGCGAAGAATTGGGGAGTGCCAGTACCAGATAACTCAACACAACGGATGTACGTCTGGTTTGACGCCTTAAATATCTATCAAAGCGGGGTTGGGTTTGGATGGGACGAAAAGCAGTACAAGAAGTGGTGGCCTGCTGATTTACATGTGATTGGCAAGGGAATTACTCGGTTTCATGCAGTGTATTGGCCAGCGTTTTTATTGTCTGCAAAATTACTATTGCCCAAGAAAATTTTTGTGCATGAATACATAACAGTAAATGGACAGAAGATGAGTAAAACACTTGGCAATGTTATTAATCCAATTGACCTTATTGAAAAATATGGTGTTGATGCGCTTAGGTATTATTGCCTGCGTTTTATTTCCCCTTTCTCGGATGGTGATTTTTCGGAGGATAAATTCAAGATTGCCTACAATGCAGATTTGGCAAATGGCTTGGGAAATCTTATCTCACGTGTTGCAAAACTTTGTGAAACGAGTAATTATCAACAATTGGGATCAGAAACCAGAGTGTCTGGACATTTGATTAACGTTGATGAGTATTCAGAAGCGTTGTCTGAGTTTAGATTTAATGATGCGCTCGCCTTTATATGGCAAAAAATTTCTGCTCTTGATAAATTTATCAACGAAGAAAAACCCTGGGTATTGCTAAAGACGAATGACCATCGACTAAAAATTATTTTTGCCCACGCGGTTGATCAAATCCAAGAAATTGCAGGACTTTTGGAACCTTTTCTACCGGAAACTGCCAAAAAAATCGAAGAGCAATTCAAAGGGCCAAACATCACTTCCCAAAAACCCCTGTTTCCTCGTATTCAATAGGTTTATAATATAATCATGATTGATGTCCATTGTCATTTGAATTTTGCGGCGTTTGAAAAAGATTACGATGAGGTTATAAAACGCGCTGTTGCTGCCGGTGTTACAACCATTATCAATGTCGGTACCAAACTTGATTCAAGCCAGAAAGCAGTCGAGTTGGCCGAAAAATATGATAATCTGTATGCGATTGTGGGCGTGCACCCACACCATGCGGATAAAATTGAACTTGGAACAGACTGGATTGAACAATTAGAAAATATAGCAAAATCAAGTAAAAAAGTAGTGGCAATTGGCGAAATCGGCATGGATAACTACCGGTACCAGTCAAATGGTATAACTGATCCAATCCTTCAAAGAAAAATTTTTATTGAACAAATCGAACTCGCCCACAAGCTCAAACTTCCCTTACAAATCCATAATAGACATGCTGGAAAAGAAATTATTGATATTCTCACGAGTCATAAATCATTAATCCTAAATCATAATCCCGGCATGTTCCACTGCTTTGCCGGGAACATCGAAATACTCAAAAGCGTGCTTAATCTTGGCTTCTGTGTGGGCTTCGACGGCAACATTACTTATAAAGGGCTCGCCCCGGGAGAAGACACAGCCCTTGCTGATTTGGTCAAATATGTTCCACTTGATAGGATTCTCGTTGAAACCGACAGTCCCTTTCTTACACCCCAGCCCCATCGAGGCAAGCGAAACCAGCCTTCCTATGCTATACTGGTAGGGCAGAAAATCGCCGAAATCAAGGGTATTCCTTTGGAAGAAGTCGACAAACAAACAACCAAAAATGCAAAGTCTATCTTTAAACTAAACGCTATACGCTAAACGCTATTTATTATGACAAAGTTTTTCCAAAAAATATTTACCCGCTACCCTATTAAGACAAAACGGACTTTGGAGCTTGTACCAGGTCTTGTTTCATGGACGCTCATTTTTTTCCCAATCTGGGGATCGCTTTTTTTTCCTCTGGCGCTTGCCTATTTTATTCTCTTTTTTGACGTGTACTGGTTCTATAAATCATTCTCTTTGGCAATAACTGCATTTATTGCAGCAAAAAAAATTCGCCTTGCCGAACAACATGATTGGCTTGCGCAAGCAAAAACCAACAAAAACTTTCGTAAAATTACCCATGTTGTTATTATTCCCAATTATAAGGAAAGTGTTAATAAGTTAAGAGAATCTATTGTGTCTTTGGCCGCGCAAACATTTCCTACAAAACAAATCTATGTGGTGCTTGGTATGGAACAACGCGAAAGTCAGGCTCAGGAAAAAGCAGTAATCTTAATCGACGAATTTAAAAAAACCTTTGGCGGCATATTCGCAACGTACCACCCGGATGTCGCCGGTGAAGTAAAAGGGAAATCTTCAAACCAAGCATATGCCGGAAAAGTAGCAGACGATATGCTGGTCGAAAAAGGTATTGATACTAACTTTGCGACAATTTCTTCTGTTGACGCGGACTCAATATTCGATCCGCAGTATTTTGCCCTGCTTGCACATAAATTTCTCACCGATAAAAAACCATATAATAAATTTTGGCAGTCTGCAAATGTAAGCTATAATAATTTTTGGAAGGTGCCGGCGCCAATTCGTGTTATTTCTTTTTTTGGCAGTCTTTGGCGGACAGGTCTTCTGGTTCAGAATGATCGGCTTGTTGCAAACTCAACCTATTCTCTTTCCTTTCGACTTTTAAAAGATATTGGTTTCTGGGATGTCGATGTAATTCCCGAAGACTACCGCATTTTCTTTAAGGCATTCTACAAATTACACGGCGAGGTCTGGGTAGAGCCACTTTTTTTAAAAACATCTATGGATGCACCGCTTTCTTCTTCGTATATAAAGAGTCTCAAAAATAAATACGATCAAGAACGGCGGTGGTCATGGGGAGTTTCTGATGATCCACTCTTTATTAAGTGGTGGCTCACTGTACCAGGCGTTCCATTTGTCAGAAAAACGCTTATGCTTTACAATGTCCTTCTTGATCACTTCCTTTGGCCGGTTAACTGGTTTATTATTACCATTGCAGCAAACGTTATGCCGTTTATTAATCCTGCATTTTCCAGAACTACGCTTGGCTATAATCTTCCCAGGCTGGCAGGGATAATTCTTACGTGTTGTCTTTTAGCAACGCTGGCTATGATTATTATTGATTTTCGACAGCGGCCAAAACACGCACATGCTTCCCCAACACGGCAATTTCTTTTTCCGTTGGAATTTGTGCTTTTACCTGTGGTGGGATTCTTTCTCTCAACGCTGCCGGCACTTATTTCCCATACGCAACTGATGCTTGGAAAGCGACTTGAGTACAAAGTGACAGAAAAACTATAATGAAAATGCTTGGGAAGATCGAAAAAACAGTAGATTGTTGGTTTCTCATCGCAATATCCTTTCTTTTCTTTTTACTTCGACTTCCCTCTCTCTTTGAGCCCTACTGGTATGGCGATGAAGGCATCTATCAGGTAGTTGGTATGGGCATAAATCATGGACGACTCCTCTATCGGGATATTTGGGACAACAAACCACCACTTCTCTATATGCTGTACGCGTTTTTTTCTTCTGATCAATTTACTATTCGACTTGTTTCTCTTTTCTTTGGTTTAGCGAGTGTTTTTATCTTCTATCTTCTTGCTCGGAAACTCTATAACTCACAGCCAACTGAAAAAAAAACAGCTTTATGGACAACGGGAATCTTTGCTGTTTTCTTTGGACTCCCGCTGCTTGAAGGCAATATTGCGAATGCTGAAAATTTTATGCTGTTACCTATTCTCCTTGGAGGATTATTGATATTCAATCAAGCAACAACGCAAGATAAAAAAATCTCTTTTTATCCTTCATCCTTTATCCTTCATCCTTTTATTGCTGGTTTCCTTTTAGGACTGGCGTTTCTTTTCAAAGTTGTTGCAGTCTTTGATTTTGCTGCATTTTTTCTTTTCCTGGGATTCGTCACAATTGAGAGAAAAATAAACATACAAACCCTTCTGCCAAAACTTGTGCCCCTTTGTATTGCTTTTGCACTTCCAGCCCTTGTAACTATTGCATTTTTTCTCACAAAAGGTGCATTTTTTGATTTTATTAATGCAGCTCTCAAACAAAATGTTGGCTATGTTGGCTATGGCAATACCCTGCTTTTTCCCCAAGGCCTTCTGTTTCTAAAGCTCTTGCTTTTAGCAATCGTCACAAGCATTTTCTTTCTAAAACGAAACGTACTTGGCCACAATCGGCTTTTTATTTTTTTATGGTTTTCATTTGCAGTCTTTAATGCGTTTTTCTCGCAAAGGCCATACACACATTATTTGCTCGTACTTCTTCCCAGCTTTGTCTACATGCTTGGCCTTTTATTTTGGAATGGAAACACAAAAAGCTATCAAAAAGGTATCGTATTGCTGTTTTTTGTCTTATCAATACTTATACTAAAAAACTTTACCTTTTATGGAAAAACGTTTCTTTACTATCAAAACTTTATTGCATTTTTGACAAATTCCAAAAGCGTTTCTGACTACCAAAGTTTTTTTGATAAAAATACACCCTCTGACTACGCAGTCGCAGCATTTATTAAAACCCATATAAAAAAGGGTGATCAACTATTCGTGTGGGGAGATAGTGCCCAAATCTATACCCTCACCAACACATTACCCCCAGGACGTTACGCTGTTGCATATCATATAACAGCATCGAAAAACTCTGTTGCAGAAACACAAATGGTGCTTGACAGAACAAAACCAAAATATCTCGTCGTTTCTTCTAAATCACTTATTCCTTTTCGACTGTATGGATACGCAGAACGCATACTACTCTATAATGCAATTATTTATGAACGCATCTATTAAACAGCTCTTTTCTGATAAAATTATTTTTGCAAGTGCGCTTTTTTCTTTTATTCTTTTGTTTTTTCATGGCCTTTTTGCTTTACTCTCGTTTGCAAAACTTCCCGCTTTTATTCCACTTTTTAACCAAATGCCCTGGGGAGAAACCAGACTTGGCACTAAAATTCAAATCTTTATTCCATTTGGGGTTGCAACCGTTATATGGATAAGCAATTGTATTGCCATGTTTTTCATTTATAATAAAATGCCGCTCGTTGCACGATTTCTTGCAGCAACAAGTTTTTTAGTCTCTCTTCTGGCACTTTTTGTTATCATGCGAACAATACTTATTATTTTCTAAAAAATGCAAAATACTGTTGTTTTTTTTCCTTTCATCGTCGCTTTTTTACTCACTGCAATCGCTACTCCTATTTCACTTATCTTTATAAAAAAACTTGGTCTTTTTGATGACCCAAAAACGCACAAGCACCCGGCCATGATTCATAAAAAACCGATCCCACGAGCTGGAGGCATACCGCTTTTTATCGGCATTATTCTCACAACATTTTTTTTCCTCCCTCTTACTCTCATGCTAGTAGCACTTTTTGCTGCAAGCTTTCTTGCGCTTATTACTGGCGTATTAGATGATAAGTTTGATATTTCCCCCTACATACGGTTTGTCATTAATATTCTGTGTGCAGTAATTGTGGTTGGAAGCGGCGCAACGATTTCTTTTATTACCAATCCTTTTGGCGGCATACTGCATTTGGATACCATAAAAATGCCATTTGATTTTATCCAAACTGTTGGTTTACATTTTTCAGATCTTGTGGCGATTGTCTGGATTGTCTGGGTTACCAACATGCTTAACTGGAGCAAGGGTGTCGATGGACAAATGCCTGGCATTGTGGCAATTTCGGCAATTATTATTGGCATTTTGAGTCTTCGCTTTCCGCTTTCCGACCAAAACTCACTTATTGCAGCAACCCTCTCCTTTATTATTGCAGGAGCGAGTCTTGGATTCCTCCTGTTTAATTTTTACCCGGCAAAAATTTTCCCAGGATATAGCGCCACTTCGGTCTATCTGTTGCTGGCTGTCGTTTCTATTCTCTCAGGAGCAAAACTTGCCACAGCCATGCTTGTGATGGGAGTACCTATGGTTGATGGTGTTGTCACGGTTGCCCGTCGTATCGCAACCGGGCATTCTCCATTTCGACACGACAACAAACATTTACATCATTTACTTCTGCGGCTTGGATTTGGACAGCGGCGCATCGCGTTGTTTTACTGGTTGGTTTCTGCTATATTGGGTATTGTTTCTCTTATCTTGGAAAGTCGTGGCAAATTGTTTGCTATTATTATGATCATCATTGTGGCAGGAGGAGCAATACTGTTTCTTCACTATATGCTAAGAAAAAACAATGAGAAAAAAAGCTTATAATACCCTCAAATTATTAAGACCTCGGCAATGGATTAAAAACCTGGCCATTTTTGCAGCCATCACATTCGGCGGAGAGCTGTTCAACGTTTTTCTTCTCCAAAAAGTCTTGGTTGGTTTCTTTGTTTTCTGCGGTCTCTCATCAGCCATCTATATTATGAACGATATTTTCGATATCGAAAAAGACCGTCTCCACCCGTTTAAGAAATTTCGCCCCTTAGCAAACAAGAATCTTTCTATTCCCTATGCACTTCTTATTGCCAGTATACTTACCATACTTTCTTTATGGGCAGGATTCTTTATCGGTAAAGGATTTTTTCTCCTTATTGTTGCATATGTTATTTTACAAATATGCTACTCCATGTTTCTTAAACATATTGCCATCATCGATATTCTAGTTTTGGCCGCAGGCTACATCTTTCGTGTCTATGCTGGAGAATTTGCCACCGGACTGCATATTTCTGTCTGGTTATTATTAACAACTGTTGCCATTTCTCTTTTCTTAGCAGTTGGCAAACGACGTTCTGAGCTTACTCTTATTTCTCAATACAGCGATGCCCAAAAAGCTGCAGTAAGGAAATCTCTTTCCCATTACTCAGAACGGCTTTTAGATGTCTACGCATCCATTTTTGCCACCTCAACATTTATTTCGTATGCGCTTTTTACATTCCTGGAAAATCCTCGAGGTGTCAAAATATCTTTGGGGCTTCTCATGCCGGAATTTCTGCCTCCTTTCTTTCAGAGAAAGTGGCTGATGCTTACCATTATCCCTGTGGCCTATGGACTCATGCGGTATCTGCAAGATATTTACGAAAAGCACGAAGGCGAAAGTCCCGAAAAAGTGCTCTTATCCGATAAGCCTCTTTTAACCGCAGTCGTTATTTGGATAATCCTTGTCATCGGCACCATCTACCTCTTTGGCGGCTAAGCCTTAAAAGATTACGCAAATCTAGGCAAATCTCGCAGGGCAAGCCGCCACCCGCAGCCCAAAAAAAGTTTTATTAAATCTTGAAAATCACCGCAGACATCAACGATTAGATTGATTTAGCAACCTAATCACCGCAGCAAGCCGTAGCGCTACGGGCTACGGGTATTTAGCCTCCCGTAGCACTAAAATCCCTTACCCGTAGTAGCTTCCCGCATAGCCTCCCGTAGCTACGGCGCTAGCCTGCCGCAGCTGCGGGTATCTCGTGCCCTTGACTCCCCGTTTAAAATCTTCCATACTAATTTTGAGCTTTGCGTTTTGCGCTTTGAGCTTTTATTATGCCATATACTAAAGAAGAACACCAACAAGCATCAGCCAAAATACAACGAGACCAATTCGGCCACTTTGCCAAAAAATCTTCTCCTCAGCCTAACCCTCCCCCTACCCAAACAGTCAAAGTCCAGGTAGATTCATCTCGGAAGCAAAGCACAGCAAATGCAGATGCTCTTGTTTCCATCAATATCCCAAATCCCGTAACCTCCTTCACCCGCTCGTTTATCAAAGCCATCAACAAGCCGATGACTATTAAGATTCCTCCTCTGTATGTGTTCCCTATTCTCATTGGTACCCTAGGTGTTATTCCACTTTCCTTTTTTGGTCTTGGAAAACAAGTGGAAAAAGAAAAGATAGCAGCTCTTCCAACCCCAACACCTATTGTGATTATCCAACCAACAGCAACCCCGGCCCCAGTCTTAGTTTCCAGAATGGGCATTATCAAAGCAACATACATCGCCCCGCGAAGCCTTGGCGAAGTGGGGTCAAGTTCTCCAACAGATTATCAATCAACCCCTGCAGCAACAATAGAACCTTCACTAACCCCAACTCCTATCCCAAATCGTTTTCTGCTAGTCAACGGATCAACCATCACTTTCCTTGTTGCTCCCACTATCAATCTTTCTTCCTACCTCAATCGAAAAGTGTTAATTACTGGTCTGTACGACAAAACAAAAGGTACGTTAACAATTAGCAGAAGTGGGGATATCGAGGTGTTACCGTAAAACTATTGCTCTTATGACAACAATTTTCTATCTCATTTACATTTTTTCAACCCAGACCCAATTTGACTGGTGGTGGTTACTCGTCAGTCTTGCTTTTTCATCCGTCGAACTAGCTGTCAGGATATCAGGTGGTTCTTTAAGAAAGAAACGAAATCCTTAGTTAAGGCGCTTCCATTTAGTTTAACTCCATGCATTAATAAGAGTTATTAAGTTTGCTTCAAGATCAACTATAAGAGGATTTTTCGGCCAAGCCAACTTTAACTCATGAATAAGCTTTGTGTAACGCAATAATTGTTTTTCTTTTGGTGCATTAAAACGCAAAAACATTTTGTCTCCTTCTTTTTCATAATCTGATATTTGATCAGTCATGTTATGGAGCACATCAGCCGATTTAACTAATAAAGAATCATTTTGCATGTGTTTTACATGCTCAAGGGCTAATCTTTTACGCTTTTCCCATGGCAAGCTTTTATCTTGTTCTGTAACGTCATCAACAATTCGAGCAACATTACTTCCAAACTCTCCTTCAAGGTAGTCTTTCGTTAATGTAGTATCCTCTATGGTGTCATGCAATATTCCAGCAACAATTATATCTTCCGATGCTCCTGTTTTTGCAAGAATTAGCCCAACACTAAGAGGATGAATAATATAAGGAATTTCTTTACCTTTTCTCTTTTGATCGTCATGAGCTGTTATTGCTGTAGAAATCGCTTTTTGTATTTTTGGAGTGTATATCATATCTTCCATTTTACACTTTTTAGTGGAAGCTTGTTTACTTTATCTTAAAGCCCTCATTTTTGCTCTGTACTGAGCATAGCCGAAGTGCTAAAATTGGTTTGTGAATAAAAAAATATCTTATGTTGGTAATTTATCAATGGTTATTAACCAAAGCCAAATTAATGTCACAAAAATAGATAATCAGGATTATATTTGTTTAACTGATATGGCAAAAAGCGCTGGTGCAGAAAGAGCCCTTCATAGTTGGTTGCGGACGAAAAATACCATAGACTTCTTGGGTTTTTGGGAACAACTTAATAATCCAAAATTTAAACTACACGAATTCGTGTACTTTAAAAATAATGCAGGAGCAAATAGTTTCAATCCCTCAATTACTGAGTGGATTGGAAAAACGAGTGCAAAAGGAATTGTTGCAAAACGAGGTCGTTATGGAGGCACATACGCGCATAAAGATATTGCTTTCGAGTTTGGTACATGGCTTAGTCCTGAATTTAAGCTGCTTATTATTACAGAATTTCAACGTTTAAAGGCAAAAGAGCAAAAGTTAATCGAATGGGATTCCCATCGATATCTTTCCAGGGTTAATTATAGACTCCATACAGACTCAATCAAAAATATTTTATTGCCAATGTTGAAATTAGCTAAAGAACAAGAGACATTCGTCTATACAGATGAGGCAGACGTGTTGAATAAAATTGTTTTTGGACAAACAGCTACGGAATGGCGTAGTGTAAACAAAAAACTTACAAAAAATGGAAGAAACCAACGGGATTTTGCAACGGTCCAGCAACTCGTTGTGCTGGCAAATCTTGAAAATCTAAATGCCCATTTTATTTCACAGGGTAAAAATCAAAAAGAACGTATCCGAATGCTGCTTGAGTCCGCTGAATCTCAGTATAAGTCGTTTATAAGACAAGAAGAAGAGCAGGAAAAATCACTGCTAGGTAGAGCACAAAAAATCTAAGAAGGAATAGGTTATTCTTCTAAATCCCCCGACATCGAAATTCTGCAGTAAAAGTAACCCGTTATATTTCCTTATGAGGCTATCTTAAATGTGAGAATTTTGCTAGAATTGATCCAGTTATATGAAACTATCAGACAATGAAAAACGTGATGTTATAAAATACCTCAATTCAGGTAAACCATTACCCGATAAATATAGATTTCTTCTTTTTGATGACGACAGAGAAGTAGAGTTGGTATGGAATGGTAAAACAGAGGAAGTTTCTAGTATTGCTCTCCCTTTTCAAACGATAGAACACATTGATGAACCAAGGAGTGAAGCAGAGATTAAGATGCAGCTAACCCTATTAGATACCTCCGGACATCAAATACATGATTGGACAAACAAACTTATCTGGGGTGACAATAAATTAATTTTATCTTCCCTTAAAAACGGTCCACTCCGTAAAGAAATTGAATCTCAAGGCGGCATAAAACTCATCTATATCGATCCACCATTTGATGTAGGTGCTGATTTTTCGATGGGCGTACAAATCGGCGATGAAGAATTCACCAAAAAACCGTCAATTATAGAAGAAGTTGCTTATCGTGACACATGGGGAAAAGGACAAGATTCGTTTTTAGCGATGATATATGAACGACTGGTCTTAATGCGTGATTTATTGGCATCTGATGGTCATTTATTTATTCACTGTGATCAGAGAGTAAATGCTCTTTTGCGATTTCTACTATATGAAATTTTTGGAAAGGAAAATTTTCGAAATGAGATAATATGGCAGCGCACATCGGCGGGTAAGACGGTATCAGGAAATTTACCAAAAAATTGTGACTATATTTTGTGGTGTACAAAATCTGACAATTATCAATATTTTGGCTTTAGTGGAAAATTAACCAAAGAAAACATAAAAGTTTTTAGTAAAAACGACAATGATGGTAGAGGACTATACAGAACACAACCTATAATTAAAACTTCAAATCCAGGTCCTGCCACCACCTACGATTATAAAGATAATAAAGGGAATATTTGGAAATGTCCGAAAAAAGGTTGGCGCTTCAATGAAAATCGCATGAGAACTCTAGAGAATGACAATAGACTTCTTTTTACAACGGTCATCTCTGAAAAATATTATTTAAATGAAAGAGAAATAATAGGTCGACAGCTTTCTAATTTGTGGGCAGACATTAGCGGTAATACAGTAGGATTTTCGAAAGAGAGCCAGGGCTATCCGACTCAAAAGCCAGAAAAACTACTGGAAAGAATTATTGAAGCCACTACGCAAGACGGTAATCTAGTTGCTGACTTTTTCTGTGGCTCAGGTACTACGATGGCTGTTGCTGAGAAATTAGGAAGAAAATGGATTGGTTCTGATTTAGGAAGATTTGCAATACACACAACCCGAAAAAGAATAATTGGAGTTCAAAGAGAGCTTAAGAAAGCAGGAAAGAATTTTAGAGCTTTCGAGATTTTGAATATTGGAAAATATGAGCGGGAACAATTTATCGGAACAAATGATAACTTGAGAGAAGAAGAGAGACAATTACAGCAGACAAAGAAAGAAAAAGAATTTATTAAACTAATATTGTCTGCATATAAAGCCGAACCAGTTGATTCATTTTTAACCATGGTTGGTAAAAAAAGAGACCGACTTGTTGCAATTGGGCCTATTAACTTCCCTGTTTCCGCAGACTTTTTACATCAAGTGGTAGTTGAATGTGTAGAAAAAAATATTACTAAAGTAGACGTACTTGGATTTGACTGGGAAATGGGGCTTGAGGCAGATCAATTTAAAAATCAAGGAGTTGACCTACAACTTAGAGTTATACCTCGAGAAGTATTTGATAAACGTGCAGTTGAAAAGGGACAGGTTAAATTTTATGAAGTAGCATTTATCGAAGTTAAACCTATTGTGAAGAAAAATACTATTGCAATCGAATTAAGCGATTTTAGTGTCTTTTATAACCAAGATGATACAGGTGAAGTTGAAGAAAAACTAAAATCTGGGGGGAGTAAGGTTGTTATAGAAAATGGTCAAGTTATAAAACTTAGCAAAGGTAAGGATTCAGAAGTTATTAATCGTGAAGTTTTAACAGCAAAATGGACAGATTGGGTAGATTATTGGGCGGTAGATTTTAATTTTGAAAGTAAAAAAGAAGTGATTAGAATAAAGAAGGGAAAACCATCTCAACAAAAGTTAGACGGTAGTATAGATCCGGAACAAATTAATCTGGATGATTTTGAAGAAACTTGGACTGGAAATTATATCTTTGAAAATGAATGGCAGTCGTTCCGTACCAAAAAAGATAGGAGTTTAGAATTAGTTTCAGCATCTAAAGAAGTTACAAAAGGACGACTGAAAATTGCAGTTAAAGTTGTTGATATTTTTGGAAATGATACAACAAAAGTGATTGAGGTAAATATATGAAAATAATGTTCTTAGATGAATCTGGAGATCACGGACTCGATGCAACAAAAATAGATAAGTCTTATCCAATGTTTGTGCTTGCTGGCTGTATTTTTGATTTCGATGAATATTCAAAAAAAGTAGAACCGGAAATTGAACAATTGAAGCTCAAATATTTCAATAAAACTAACATTATCCTACGCTCTTATGATATTAGAAAGCAAAAAAACGATTTTGCGAAATTGGTTGATAAAAAACTTCGTGATAAGTTCTATTTGAACTTAAACGAATGTCTTAACTCCATCAGTTTTACTATTATTGCAGCAGCTATAAATAAGTTAAGTCTGATTGATAAATACGCAACACCTTCCAACCCATATGATCTTTGTTTTCAGTTTATTCTTGAAAGAGCAGTTATGTTTTTAGGTCGTAGTTCAGAACAAATGATTTTAAGAGCAGAGTCTAGAGAATCACATAATGATAGGCAATTAGCAAAAATTTATGAAAGTTTTAGAGAGAATGGTGATTCTAGATTTATTAAATCAGAGGAAGTAAAAGTTAAATTTGTTGACTTATCCTTTAATCAAAAAACTCAAAATGTCGTAGGGCATCAAATCGCTGACTTAGTTGCTTATCCAATTGGAAGATGGGTATTAGATAAAACAAAAGAAAACAAAGCTTTTCATATCATTGAACCTAAATTTCATAAAAAAAATGGGGTTTATATTAATTATGGTTTAAAAATTTTTCCATAAAAAATGCGGACCCAGGAAAGCCCTAGTTCCGCATTTAAGTATTCTAAATTAAGAATATAAATAAAGTAGTATTGCTGTCAATTATATCAAATACGACAAAGTATATCAAATAGTATCATTAAATTAGAATATGGCATTACATAAAGATTTTCCAAAAGATCCATATGTTATTTTAGACCCAGATATAAGATGGTTTCCTGCTGTCGAGGATTTAAGAGAAAAAGGCGGCTATGAAAGATTATTACCTCCTTTTATTTCAGAGGTGCGCAAAAAAGTAAAAGAATGGCGTGATAGTAATTATGCTGAAGCTTCTGAAACTTCTAAAGCTCTTTTGAATTGGTGGTTTAAAGAGGAACATACGATATTTGACCAGAATGGTATATCAATCCCTTTTAAATATTATTTTTCCCAAAGAGAAGCAGTGGAAACAGTAATATGGCTCTATGAAGTTGCAAAAGTTAAAAGTAAATACGACTTAATAAAATTTGATTCCTTGGGTAGAGTAAGTCCGAATATGTTTGATGAGGATTGGCTTAGATTTGTCATTAAAATGGCAACAGGTAGCGGGAAAACAAAGGTTATGAGTTTGATTTTAGCTTGGGCATATTTTCACAAACTCTACGAACCAGATTCTAAACTGGCACGAAACTTCCTACTAATAACTCCAAATATCATTGTGCTTGAAAGAATAAAAAATGATTTTGCGGGCTTAAAAATCTTTCATGAAGATCCAATACTTCCTGATAATGGGTATGGAGGGCAAAATTGGCAAGATGATTTTCAAGTAACGCTACATTTACAAGATGCGGTTGGTCCAATATCCTCAACCGGAAATATTTTCTTAACAAATATTCACCGGGTTTTTGAAGGAAACATTTATGAATCTAGTTCCGAAGATGAGGACAGTATGAATTATTTTTTAGGACCAAAACCAGTTGGCAAAACAAATGATTCAAAAGTTAATTTAAGTGAGATAGTTCGAGAAATTGATGAGCTAATTGTTATTAATGATGAAGCACACCATATCCACGATGAAAAATTGGCATGGTTTAAATCCATACAAGATATTCATAATAAACTCAAATTAAAGGGTGGAGAGTTAGCTTTACAAATCGATGTGACTGCAACCCCAAAGCACAATAATGGAAATATTTTTGTTCAAGTAGTTTCTGATTATCCTCTTGTTGAAGCTATTCATCAAAGAGTTGTTAAAAACCCCGTATTGCCAGATCAAGCCAGTAGGGCAAAACTAAAAGAGAACCAAAGCTCTTTATTTACTGAGAAGTATGAAGATTATATTAATTTGGGAGTTATCGAATGGCGAAAAACTTATGAAGAGCTTTTAAAAACAGGTAAAAAGTCGATACTATTCATAATGACAGATGATACAAAAAATTGTGATGAGGTGGCTGAATATCTTGAAAAAACATATTCCGAATTTAAAGGTGCTGTTTTGACAATTCATACTAATAAAAGCGGTGAAATATCAGAAGCTGTACAAGGAAAAGACGAGAAAGAGTTAATTAAACTAAGAGAGCAAGCAAATACCATAGATAGTAATGAGAGTCCTTTTAAAGCTATTGTATCTGTTTTGATGCTTAAAGAAGGATGGGATGTAAAAAATGTAACTACTATAGTTGGGTTACGAGCATATTCATCAACTGCAAATATTTTACCTGAGCAAACCTTAGGAAGAGGTTTAAGAAGAATGTTTTTTGGTAGAGAAGATATTGAAGAATATGTGAGTATTATTGGCACCCCAGCATTTATGGATTTCGTTGAATCTATCAACGTAGAGGGTGTGATACTCGAAAAAAGGGCTATGGATATAGGGGCAAAACCGATTACACCAGTTGTTGTTGAGGTGGACAGTGAAAATGTTAAAAAGGATATTGAAAAGCTCGATATAGAGTTACCTATCCTTACTCCACGTATTCAGAGAGAATATAAAAATCTTTCAAACCTAGATGTTTCTAAATTCAAACATAAAAAAATGCCAGTTAAACAGTTTAGCGAGAAAGAGAAAAAGGAAATAATTTTTAAAGAGGTTGTTGCTGATAAAATCCATCACACAACAGTTTTAGATACGAATATAGAACCAAGCTATCAAAGTGCAATTGGTTTTTTTGCTCAAACAATTATGAGGGAACTGCGTCTATTTGGCTGTTACGATATTTTGTTTGGTCAGGTAAAAGAGTTTATCAGTGATTATTTATTTGTAGATAGCATTAACTTAGAAGATTTGAATATACTGCGCAATTTATCAGAGCTGGAAGTTACAAGAACTATAACGGAAACCTTTAAGAAGGAAATTAATGATCTTACTATTGAGGATAAAGGTGATGCAGAAATAAAAAACTATATAAAGATTAGTAACTGCAAGCCTTTTGTAGTAAATGACAATGCATATTTGTTACCGAAGAAAAGCATCTTTAATAAAATTGTAGGCGATAGTCATTTTGAGTTGGAATTTGCTGATTTTCTTGAAAGATGCGAGGATATTTTGTCTTTTGCTAAAAATTATTTTGAGATACATTTCAAAATCGATTACAAAAATTCCGATGGGTCAATCTCCTATTACTATCCTGATTTTTTTGTGAAAGTAGATAATAAAACTGTTTACATTATTGAAACAAAAGGCCGAGAAGATCTTGAGGATCAGCTAAAGATTGATAGGTTAAAACAGTGGTGTGAGGATGCAAACAAAAGACAATCCAAAATCCACTACTCAATGTTGTATATAAAACAAGAACAATTTGAGAAATCTAAGCCACAATCCTTTGAACAATTGATAGCGATATGCAAATAGATACGCCGTTCTGAAGACAAATTGACGAGTTAGTTTATAAACTCTATTGCTTAACATCAGAAGAGATGACTATAGTTGAGAATTCCTAAAAATATGGATTTAGACAAAAAATATAAAGAAAGCAACAAGAAAAAATGAATAACAATTATTATTTTTCTATCGCAGAAGAAATAAGATCAAAAATGGATCGTCTTAAACATCTTGTTCCCAAAGGTAACTTGGCAAGTGGCGAATATCATGAAGAAATAATTAGGAATACTTTACGGAATTTCCTTCCCGATAGATATTCTGTAAAACGAGGTTATATTTATCTTAAGGATGGAGTTGTTAGCCAACAGACAGATATTATCATTATTGATGAGAATGAGCCTTATTCATATTTATTTAAAGACCGTGATCTTGTCGTAGTGCGACCCGAGTCTGTAATAGCGGCCATAGAAGTAAAAACAACTTTGGATATAGATGAGTTTGAAAAATCATTCAAGAATATATTTAATACAAAACTAATCAAAAAGAAATCCTTAGGCTATTATGGACATATTTTTGGTGGGGTAATTGGATTTAAAACAAGTGTCAAGAAGCTCAATAACAATAGATTAGATAGTTGGTTTAAGAAAATTAAGCATTCTGATCCGCAAGAATCTCATGCTATTCTCTGGCCTGATGTATTTTTGTTCTTTGATGAGGGTATGTTGCTTTATAACGATCATCATAAACAGTTTGATAAGCAAGGAGAGTATTATTACAAACTATTTCGAGCGAACGAAGAGAAAGATAACGCTTGGCAATTATCACTTTTTATTACACTTATCATTGCCATGTGCGAAAATGAAGATAATAGAAAAATGCACTTGCTCGCTCCAGCTAAAGTAATTGAGGGTTTTGATTTTTCAATTGCTCAAAGAAGTCATGATAGATTCAGGCCAGAAGAAGGCCATTCAAAATTAGCAAGCTAAAAATAAAACACATTGATTTATCGCATACATAAATAAATTTATAAGATTTGATATAGAAATACTCAGTTGTAAAACTTCTTAAAACTGGTATATTGAAGTTCAGCAGAACTGAAATCCCCGAGAGGGGATTAAAACGGTACTCGAAATTTTACGGCCAAAAGTTCTTTCACATTTTTGCGTTTTGTGAATTTACCACCCTCCAGGTGATCTCGCTTGGCACCGTGTCTTTACAACCGCTTGAGAGATGTTAAGATAACTGTTATTTTAAGAAAAGTAGAACAATGGACAGGCCTCTCTAGACTCAGCGCAAATGCTCTGGTATTTGGGACGGTTCTGAGAAATTTCTCAATCAGCCGTTAGTTTAAGAGCAATATAAATACCAAGTATACCACCAATAGTATTCCCAAGTAACGACGTATACGAAAAAACAGATGCTCCAAAAAATACAGGTATGTAACCACCCACTAATGATCCAACAAACATCCCAAACATAACAAATGATTTAGCCGACATACTCCAACAACTTATTGTTTTTTTGCGTATTGGTTACTCACCCATCCTGTTTTTCCATCTTTTAATTTGATTGCAAACCACTCTTCTTTTTCTTCAACAAAATCAAAACTATCCCCAGGATTCACTCTGGCAATTTCTGCTGCGTTAAGCGATCCACTCTCCCGAACACGGAGAAACCCGGTTGGCGTTTGAAGAATTGTTACTTTTACAACTGTTGGCATTGCCGATTGAGTCGCAACCAATTGAGCAGATGCAGAAGATAGGGGTGTATCAAGATTTGGCAGCACACCAAGCGTTGCAATAACAGTAAGTTTATATCCTGACACCGTGCGTATACGAATTGTTTTTTCTTTATATCCTTCTTTGACAAGTCGGAGTTCGTGATCCGACGCAGTCAGAATTTTGTTGGAAAGTGGCGTCTTTCCCAATTCGGTGTTATCAACAAAAATTTGGACATCTTGAGGAAACGAAACAACCACAAGCTCTACTGCTTTCGCATCAGCAAGTTTGCTAAGAGTGATCGTTTTTTCTTCTCCGAATGCCCCTTTACCAAACGTTTTATCAATAACGGTAAGCACCGATGAACCGATGGTAATTTTTTCTTCGTATGGAGGAAAATCTCCTTCCGGAACAAGTTTTAAGGTATACTGCCTTGTAGGCAACATGTCAGATCCCTCGCATTTGCAAAGAGGTGTTTCTCCAATAAGCTTATTGTCCAAATATACCTTGCTCTTTGGTATTGCAGTAACCTGTAATGCACCCTTCTGACTATTTTGACTCAGGTAATACACAACTGCCGAAAATACAACAACTGCAAGCACAAATGGCGAACCAAAAAGGAGTATCTTTTTCATACTCGTTACTATACCACAGAACTTCTCTTTTTGACAAATAAAAAATATTCGAAAGTAACCGAATGCATTCCTTCCAATGCAGCTAAACTGTATCAATAGCGTATATCTTGACATTTTGTCTCATTTTGTCTAGTATTATAGATACTATGTTAAAGAGTAATCTCATTACTGCCTTACTCATAGTTGGGATAACTTTTCTTTTAGTTGTTTCTCCTGTATTTGGCCAAAATGCCTCGTCTTCTGCAAAAGAAGCTTTAGTAAATTGTCAAAAAGTCACAGCGCGAATCAACGGCGCAGTCACCAGTGCGCAAGCAAGAATCCAGGCTCGTCAAAGATTTGCTGCTGGTCGAAAATCCCATGTGCAAGATCGCATCCAAAAACTACAAGCAAGAGGAGCTGATGTGACCAAACTGCAAGCAGACTTTCAACAATTCTCAGCTCTTTTTGACACGTGGCTTGCTGATTATCAAAAATATATTACCCTGTTGCAGGCCGCACAAAATTTCAACTGCGGTACTTCAAAAGGACAACTTAAAACTGCTTTGCAGCAAGTTCAAAATCAGCATGCAGTAGTAAGAAAAGATCGGGAAGCGATCAAAACATTTTATCAAAATACCTTAAAACCTGATTTTAAAACGATAAGAGAAACTAGTAAAAAAATAAAAAAGAAGTAATATATGAACAAAAATATAATACTTATTACCATTATTGCTATTGTCGTTATCCTTGGAGGGCTGTATTTTATAAAAAGTCAGGGACAACCAGCTGCGCAACCCGTAAGTCAAACGACCACTATGGAAGAGAGTCAGGACTTAGACGATGGCACGAATGTAATTGATCAAGTGGGCGCAGCTGATGATGCAGACCAAGCTGACCTAAGTCTTACCTTCTAATAACCACGGAGTCCCCAATTTTGATTGATGCTTCTTTATATGGGGCAGGCACTAATGTAGAAAACACTAATGCAGGACCAAATGCTTCTATTGCAACACCTTTTGCAAGATACGCTGCGGCGGGCGCAAAAATATGTCTTCCATGAAAAATTGGCGACACTGGTTGTAGCATAAACTTGAGATTTGTTATTTTTACTACCTTTTTATACCCGCCAAGTACCAAAACAGCTGGAAGAAGCACCCCGTTTTACCTGGATTATGATTGGTTTTCGAGAAGTGCCAACACCCGGATCAACAACACATACATGAAAACCAATAGGCATATAGGAAACTGCTTCCAGTACGGGCCGGATCGAAGATCAAAACTCGCAAGACCATGCATTAAATGGATAACACGGGCATGTGGTGCAATCTCAGCAATTATTCCTTCCATATTACCAGTACCCTGGCTTTGCAACCCAAAGTCGCTGGTAAGAATGATAATTGCCGGTTTTTTCATTATAGCCTATTATAACATTAAAAAACCCCGCTTAGCGGGGCTCAATTATTTCTTAAATCTTTTTAGTTCACCTTCGCTAAAGCTTCGGCGAATTTCGGCTCATTGAGCCTCAATAATCCATTCCTCCCATACCACCCATTCCACCTGGTGGCATACCACCCGGCATTCCGTCTTTCTTTTCTGGTAAATCGGTAATAAGTGCTTCGGTTGTGAGTACCATCATGCCAATACTTGCTGCATTCTGCACTGCACTTCGCGTGACTTTTGCCGGATCGACAATCCCTGCTTGGAGCATCGAGCCAAATTCCATAGTCATGGCATTAAATCCGTAATCATCGGTTTTTGCATCTTCTACTTGCCTGGCAACCCATCCTTCATCTGCACCGGCATTTTTGGCGATCCATCGCACTGGCTCGGCTAACGCCGCGTACAAAATATCAACGCCAACTTTTTCATCGGCAAGCTTTAGACTCTCTTTGAGTTTTGGCAATACTTTTCGTGCGCGAATAAGTGCCACACCACCTCCTGGCACAATCCCTTCTTCAAGCGCTGCTTTAGTTGCCGCAACTGCATCATTGACGCGTTCTTTCCTGTCTTTGAGCTCAACTTCGGTTGCTGCGCCAACATTAATAACCGCCACACCACCAGAAAGTTTTGCAAGTCTTTCCTGAAGCTTCTCGCGATCGAAGTCTGACGTTGTATCCTCAATTGCTCGTCTTATTTGCGCAATTCGCGCTTTAATAGAAGTAGTAACTCCTTTTCCCCCAATAATTCGTGCATTTTCTTTATCTGCCCATACTTTATCTGCTCGTCCACAATCATCAATTGTCACACTTTCAAATTTCTTTCCTGTATCATCTGAAATAACTGTTCCTCCTGTTAATACCGCAATATCTTCGAGCATTTCTTTTCGTCTGTCTCCAAAACCAGGTGCTTTAATTGCAATGGCATTAAATGTGCCTCGAAGTTTGTTAACAACCAGTGTTGCGAGTGCTTCTCCCTCTATTTCATCTGCTATGATGACCAAGTTCTTCGACACTTTCACCAAGCTTTCCAGGAAAGGAAGCAATTCATTCAGGGCTGAAATTTTTTTGTCTGTAATTAAGATATAAGGACTATCAATTTCTGCTTCCATGCGATCCGGATTGGTAACAAAGTATGGTGAGGCATACCCTTTATCAAACTCCATACCTTCTTTGTAGTCAATGGAAAGTTCCAGTCCTTTTCCTTCTTCAACAGTGACAACGCCATCTTTACCAACTTTCGCAAGTGCTTCGGCAATAAGATTTCCTATCTTTTCGTCCTGCGCTGAAATTGTGGCAACCTTTACAACGTCAACGTCTTTGACTGCTTTTGCCATTTTTTTTACCTCCAAAATGACTGCCTCAACTGCTTTCTCCATACCAACCTTCAGAATCATTGGGTTTGCACCGGCAGTTACATTCTTAAAACCGATATTGATAATTGCTTGCGCTAAAAGTGTTGCTGTGGTGGTGCCGTCTCCTGCCACATCATTGGTCTTTGAGGCTGCTTCTTTCACTAATTGTGCCCCCATGTTTTCAAATGGATCTTCAAGTTCAATTTCTTTGGCAACGGTCACACCATCGTGCACGACATTTGGCGCACCCCATTTTTTATCCAAGGCCACGTTTCGTCCTTTTGGCCCTAAGGTTGTCACCACTGCTTTGGCCAAAATATTGACTCCTCGAACCAGGGCTTGCCGTGCGTCTTCCGAAAATTTTATTTGTTTTGCCATAATTATTTTTAACTTACTATTGCCAGTATATCTTTTTGCTCAACGAGCATCCATTCTTTGCCTTCAACCTTAATTTCATTACCGCCCCATTTTTTATACATCACTTTCTGTCCAACTTTTACCACCATAGGAACTTTTTTTCCGTTTTGATCAAACGCTCCGTCTCCGATTGCCATCACTTCACCTACTTGTGGTTTTTCTTTCGCAGAGTCTGGAAGCAGAATGCCACTTGCAGTTTTTGTTTCTGCTTCAAGAGGCTTAATAAGAACGTTATCAAATAAAGGTTTAATCTGTGTTTTTCCTGCCATAGTGGTAAAATATTGAAAAAAATATCACTAATGCTTAGTGACTGCTAAATTATACACGGAGATATTCCTCTTGTCAATACCCTATAACAACCCTAGAGCATCTCCGACTTGACACGTCTTGTTTTCTTCATATACGATAGATTTGTCTATGTCTTTTTTTACCGGGAAGAAATTACTCCTTCTAGGTTTTCTGGCAGTGCTCCTTGCTGTTATCCCTTTAACTGTTTTCTTTCTCCAGTCGCAAACGAAAACAAAAAGTCACGCAGAAAAAGCAACAACCCTCTTTTTTGCTCTTCCGGGACAAACAACAGCAGTTTCTACACCCATACAAAAAAGTGTTGGTGATGTATTTAATCTTGATATTGTTATTAATCCTGGAACAAATCAGATTCTCGTCACAACGCTCTTTATAACCTTTGATAAAACAAAACTACAATTAGTTACAGATCAGGATCGAGGCCTTGTACCAAAACTTTTAGGTAGCGCAAGTCAAACCGAAGGCTTTAGCAATATCTTGGCAGGTCCAGCCTATACAGATACCACCGCTTCTATTACCCTCACTGCTAATGCCATAAACGTACTCAAAAGCACACAGAAAATTGCAACCATATATTTTAAGGCAATTGCTGACGCTCCCAGTACGCAGATTGCTTTTGACCCAAATAAAACAAATGCCACTTCCACAGTTGATCCCGAAATCAATGTCTTAAAATCAGATCCTACTCCGGCGACGATTGTAATCGTGGCCCAAGGAGCACCAACAGTAGCTCCTCCATTGCCAACGCTGCCAAGCTCTGGAAATGTTGGTATTGGTACATCTGCACCAAGCTCCAATCAAATACCAATCTGTACCGGTTTAAATGTTGATCGCCAAACCACAGGGCCAGCACCATTCTCTATTACCTTTACCGCAAACGGAAACGATCCAACTCTAAATGGAACAGTCAACAAGGTAACATTTGATTACGGTGATGGTCCTGTACAGGACATATCACAAGGAGGTGGCATTGGAAATAAAACAGTCAGCGTCCAAGTTGCTCACACATACAATAACCCTGGTACGTATACGGCAAAAGCGATTCTCACCGACAATAGTAATGCACTCAGTAAAGCCACGGATTGTGTGCAAACAATTACCGTAATACCAGGATCAGGAGGATCAGTAGGAATTGGAACAACAGGAACACCACCATCTCTTATTGTTACGCCTACCAATACTCCTACACCAAAACCCATGAAACCAGGCCCTAGTCAACAAATCATGGGAATCGGCATTGTAGGGATTGGGCTTACACTCTTAGGAGGTATTCTTTTCTTCAGCTTTTGAGGATTGACAAAAATGCTTCTTGTGGAATTTCCACTTTACCTATCATTTTCATTTTTTTCTTGCCTTTTTTCTGTTTATCAAGTAATTTATCTTTTCTGGTTCTGTCTCCTCCTGACATTTTCTTCAGAACGTCTTTTCTGTATGCAGAAACTGTTTCCCTCGCAATAATTTTTCCACCTATTACTGCTTGAATAGGAATCTCAAAGTTTTGGGTGGGGAGTACGTCTTTGAGCTTTGCAACCAATTTTCGGCTAACACTTTCCGCCTTATTTCGTATAACAATTGTCGACAAGGCATCAACTTTTTCTCCTCCAACTAGAAAATCCACTCGTACAGCGTCCACCGGACGAAAATCTAAAAATTCCCAGTCCAAAGAAGCAAAACCGGACGAAACAGACTTTAGCTTATCATAAAAATCAGTAATCATTTCAGCCATGGGCATTTCATACAAAAGCTCAACTGAAGTTCCAAAATACGTCTGATTTTGAAAAGCACCCCGTTTTTCAGACATTACTTCCATAATTTTTCCAATATACTCTTTTGGAGCGAAAACTTGTATTTTTACCCATGGCTCTTGTAACTGATCACTTACCATTGGATCAAGATCAGCAGGACTGGTAATTTTATTATCGCCTATGAGGTATTCAACCGATGGCGTTGTTGCCAGTAAATCCATATTGAATTCTTCTGACAGTCGCTGTTGGACAACCTCTGCATGGAGCAATCCTAAAAATCCACATCGAAAACCAGCACCAAGGGCAGCTGAATGTTCTGGCACATAAGAGAAAGCGGGATCTGTTAGTCGAAATTTACTTAGCACATCTTTTAACTGATGAAATTCAGATTGATCAATAGGGTATAACCCCACATACACCATAGGCTTTACCTCCTTATATCCGGGAAGAGCAATTATAAACGTATCAGCAACGGATATGGTATCACCAACATGCACTTTATCCGGTTCTTTAATTCCTGTTGCTATGTAACCAATTTCTCCGGAAACGAGCGTATCAACGGGCTTAAGCGTTGGAGAAAAATATCCTTTTTCCAATACCTCGCCCAATGCTTCGGTACCTAAAAATTTTATGAGACTGCTCTCTTTTGGTACTACACCATCAACAATTTTAACTTGTGCAATAACTCCTTTGTATGTATCAAAAAAAGAATCAAAAATTAACGCCCGCAGTGGTTTTTCTGTATAAACAATTGGAGGAGGAATTCTCGCAATCACCGCTTCGATGATGTCTATTACGCCAATACCCGATTTGGCAGAAGCCAAAATAATTTCTTTCTCATCAAAACCAAACGTCTCCATAAATTGCTTTTTACAAGCTTCGATATCTGCATTTGCTAAATCAATTTTGTTAATCACTGGAATAAGCCGCAAATTTTGTGATAATGCAGCCAAACCATGCGAAAGCGTCTGTGCTTGAATTCCTTGCGTTGCATCTATCAAAAGAATAGCTCCTTCAACAGCTGCCAGCGCTCTTGATACCTCGTAGGAAAAATCTACGTGGCCTGGAGTATCAATCATATTGAGCGTATAGTTAATCCCGCTTAGCGTATAGTTCATGCGGACTGGGGCAAGTTTGATCGTGATTCCCCGCTCTCGCTCTAGTGCTAAAGAATCCAAAAGCTGGGGCTTCATTTTATCAAGCGGCACGGTATGGCAAATCTCCAGAAATCTATCTGCGAGTGTTGATTTTCCATGATCAACGTGCGCGATGATGGAAAAATTCCGAATGTTAACTTGCATCAGCGTAGTATATCACGGATTAAAGCGGGTACTGTCTATTGTCTCCTCGCTTTTATCTAAAATTTCTCTCCAATTGCCAACCTTCTTAAATAAGAGAACAAATGCGACTGCTTCTTTTACATTGAAAAGCCAGGTTAAGAAAAGGTACAGCGTTAATCCAATTCCACTGGAAATGCCGGTTAAAAACAAAAGGTTTATTGTTCGGGTGGTATCAAAGACTAATTGGTCGAGTAATTTTATTGGTATATATAAAGCAATCGCAGTAAAACCGGTAGCAAAAAAGATTTTGGCTAAAGGCAGAAAAAGCGCTTTCTTGCCAAAACCACCTATTTTTCGATCAAGCAATAAAAAAAGTATCAGTAAATTCAAAATGCCAGCAATCGAATAGGCAACAGCAATACTTTCCACCCCTAAGTGGTACACGAGCACAAAGAATAAACCAAGTGCTATCATACCAATCGTTGTCAGTGTTCCTACCAAAAGAGGAGTCTTTGTGTCATGTAACGCATAAAATCCTCGAGAAACAAGATAAATAAGGGCCTGCGCAAAAATAGAGATGGAAAAAAAAGCAAGCGTCCGACCGGTCAGAACAGTTGCTGCCCAATCAAACTGACCTGCGCCAAAAACAAGACGAACAACAGGAATACGAAGTACCAATAAGAGTACCGAAATAGGCAAAACGAGATAGAGCATTTGCATAAAGCTTGTCAGAAATGTTGCTTTAAACTCTTCAAATTTTTCGCGTTCGCGGGACAAAACAGGAAATGCTGCTTGGGCAATGGTTTGTCCAAAAAGTCCAACGGGTGCAAATGCTAATGTCTGTGCATAGTCAAAAATTGCATAATTTCTTCCTGGTTCAGACAGAAACGAAATAAGTGCTGCGATAGCAATTGTACCTATTTGAAAAACCGCGTTTGAAAGTGTTCGTGGCCACATGAGTTGCATAACTTCTAATACTCCTGCTGTTTTTATTCGAAGTGATGGAATAAACCGAAACCCAACTTTTTTTATCATAGGCAATTGTACAATAATAAAAAAAAATGCTCCGATAATCGACCCGTATGCAGGAGCAAAAATACCAGCAGTACTGGACAATCCAACAATACCAATAATAATACCCATATTATATGTCGCAGCAGCAATCCCTGGAATAAAAAAATGATTGTACGACTGAATAAGAGCAGAAAAAAATGTCGCAATAATAAATAAAAACTGCCCAAAAATAATAATCCGCATAAGACTTGCCATCAGTAACATCTGATCAGACGAGTACTTACCGCCAATATTGAAAAAATTAACAAAGAAAGGTGCAAAAAGAAAAAGAAAGAGAGAAAAGAAGAAAAATATAATACAACCAAATACAAGAAGGGTCGAAGCCATTTTATACGCTTCTTCTTTTTTATCTTTTGATAAATATTCAGAAAAAATAGGAATAAATGCCGATGAAAGAGCTCCGGCAATAATCAATTGAAAAAGCATATCAGGAAATTTATTCGATGCGAGGTACACCCCTAGTATATTTGATGCACCAAAGATAGAAGCTAAAAGCCGCTGCCGAATAAGACCAAGTATCTGAGAAAGAATAACTGTCCCCATAATGACAAACGCAGCAGAAAGAATGTTTGTTTGCCGCTGGAGTAGAAGTGAGAGTCCTTTTTGCAAAAAATTCTTGGGCATATTGTTTTTTACAGTATAGCATGCTAAAATGCTTCCATGCCAGTTATAAAATCAGCAAAGAAAAAATTGCGCCAGGACAAAAAAAGAACCGCCCAAAATAAAAAGGTCAAAAATCTTCTCAAAACTGTTCTTAAAAAGGCAAAGGAAACGCCTTCAGAAAAAAAAATACGCGAAGCGGTAAAAATCGTGGACAAGGCTGCAAAAAATCATATCATTCATAAAAATAAAGCAGCCAGAATCAAATCCGCACTAAGTAAATTGCTTAATAAAAAATCACCAGCGCCTAAACCTGTTAAAACAGAAAAACCTTCATCTCCTAAAGCAAAGGTCACAAAGCAGAAAAAATAGAACATTCCCCTTATAGACACCTCTCTTTGACAAATAGATAAATTTCTCCTAGACTGAATTGAGGATGGGAAATGTAAAATCTTCAATAAACCTTTTTAAAAGAAGAAAACAAAGTTTCTTAGAGCAGTTTATGAAATGGGCCCTCACTGTAGGGCGCTTCGTTATTATTCTCACAGAAACCATAGCGCTGGCAGCTTTTTTATACCGGTTTTCCCTCGATCAAGAGCTTATTGACTTACACGGCAAAATTAAAGAAAAACAAGCAATTGTCAAACTTCTCAAAGAAAACGAAGATACGTATCGATCTCTACAGACCACGCTTACCAATGCCAAGGCACTCAGTGAAACTGGAAAAGAAAGTGCAACAATTTATACTAATATTACTAATTTTGCATCAAATAACATTTCACTTACCAATCTTAGCATGTCAACAGATCAAGTAAAAATAGTTGCACAAACACAATCTGTTGGAGTATTGACAAATTTTATAAAAGCGCTCAAAGAGTATCCTAAAATTAGAGCGGTCAGTATTGATAAGATAGAAAATAAAACTGCAAATGCAACAATTCTTATAAGTATTACGGCCACATTAAAAAATCAATTAGCAACAGCAAAATAATAATGAGGTAATACTATGGAACAACCTGATAATAAAACTGCCAATAAAAACATATTAATAAATAGATATAAAACACTTATTCCTATTTTTAAGGAGGAAAAAACACAAAACTTTACCAGCCTTGTGTTAACAATTATAGCCTTTTCAATTTTTGGATTCTTTGCAATAAATCCAACAATTGCAACAATTGCGCAACTAAAAAAACAGCTTTCAGATAGCCATTTTGTCTACGATAAGCTCGATGAAAAAATAAAGAATCTTCAATCCCTCCAACAACAGTATATGCTTTTAGGAAAAGACCTTTCTGTTGTAACAAAAGCAATTCCAAGAATACCTACTGTACCTCTTTTAACTGCACAACTACAGGCAGTTGCTTTGAATAACCACATGACAATAAAAAGGCTACAAGTTTTTCAGGTAGAACTTGCACATGCATCACCAGAAACAACATCTAAGAAAAATTCAGATTATCCTGGATCATTTGCATTTGCAGTAGATACCGAAGGATCGTTCCCCGATATTACAAGATATCTTTCTTCGCTGACGAATTTTGAGCGTATTGTTACGATCGATACGTTTGCTATTACGAAAGGTGCCACAGAGAATAATAATGGAATATCTATAAGGGGAAAAGCATATTTTAAATAATAATCAAATACAAGTATGAAACACAATGACATTTTTTATATTCTTGCCTCTGGTTCTCTTCTTATTTTTGTGTGGATTGCATTCAATATTTATCATAATGCAATAACATCAACCATTCCCGCAACAACAGTTGAACAAATTGCCCCTATACCAGCAACGTTCGATATTCAAACTCTCGAAAAATTAAAAAAGAGAGAAGCGGTATCGCCGGTTTTTGAAATAAGAATAAGCCCTATTCCCACCTCCTCAACAGCAGCAACGACAATTCCTAGTGTGTCGCCAACAGCAACACCATCTGCAACACCAACAATAAAATTAATTCCATGAAAGAAACTCTTTTCGAAAAACGTATACCAACTCTTTTAGGAATGGTCATAATCATTATAGGTATTGCTGCAACTTCATTTTTTGCAAGACACGGAGTAAATATTATCGGCCGGGCAGCACCATCAGAAACACCCGAGAATATACGGATTGCTAATATTTCGGACACTTCGTTTGCTGTTTCATATACAACAGCAGATAAAGTTTTAGGAACCATAAATTTTGGCCAAACCGAAAGTCTTGGCAACATTGCCCTCGACGATGCCGATTCCAACTCCACAACCATTCCTCATACCGCACACATAAATACAATAAAAAATCTTACGCCAGGAGCCACATACTTTTTTTCGATAACAAGTGGCACAACGAGCTTTCTTAACAATGAAAAACCATTCAGCGTAACAACTGCACCAAAGATACAACCACAACCGAGTCAACCTCAGTTATCAGAAATGAATGGAAACGTTGTTTTCGAAGAAAATACAAACACCGAAAGCTTAGTGTATATCGCAGCTTCGGGTGGACAAACACTCGCAACACGGGTAAAACCAGATGGTAGTTATACGATTGATCTCTCTTCAATTCGAAACCAAGATCTTACTTCTTATATTTCGCTTTCCGACAACACAATAATCAAAATGCTTGTTGTTGGAAACTCGCAACAGTCAAACAGTACACTTTTTGCAAAACAAATACATGCCGTGCCTACTATTATTTTTTCAAAAAATTATGATTTTACTCTGAAAACTACCCCAGCTGAAGCTGAAGCTTCAGCTTCAGCTGCAACGTCTGCAAGTATTGGTTTCGCAAGTTTTTCGGCGACTCCAAGGGCAGCAAAAAATCCTCAGATTATAAGTCCAAAGAAAAATGAAGGGTTTACCGATATGAAACCTTTGTTTAAGGGTATCGCATCTCCAAGTGCAGAGGTACAAATAGAAATCCATTCTGATAAACAGATAACCACAAAAGTAACCGCAGACAAAAATGGGTCATGGACATTTCGCCCTCAAGAGGCTTTATCTCCTGGTATTCATACTATAAGTATTACCACAAGAGATGCGTATGGTATATTAAAAACAATAAAACAATCATTTACTGTCTACGCAGAAGGCTCGCAGGTTACGCAAACTGCAACGCCTTCGGCAACAATAACTCCGATTGTTACCTTTACACCAACCCCAACTGCTTTTTTTACTCCGACTCCAACAGTCATCCCAATACCAACTACCATACCAACGATTTCTCTTCGTGGAAACTTGCCACCTCCCGGCAGTACGTCTTTTATCGTGCTCGGCATTGCGGCATTAGCAGCAACTATCATAGGCACGCTCTTTTTTCTCCTCACCCACGGGGGAATTTTATGAACATTGCAATTATTGGTGCCGGGTTCACCGGGCTTTCTGCTGGCTATACACTCGCAAAACACAAACATAAAGTCACGCTATTTGAAAAAGATGCCCTCCCTGGAGGGCTTGCTTTGGGATTTAGGGAAAAAGAATGGGAATGGTCATTGGAGAAACATTACCATCATTGGTTCGCAAACGACACTTCTGTGTTAAACCTGGCGAAAGAAATTCACCATGAAGTTATTGTAAAACGACCAAAAACCTCCGTGTATGTCAATGAATCTATCTACCAACTTGATTCTCCCATGCATGTCCTTACATTCCCAAAACTACCAATCAGAGATCGTCTGAGAATGGCTGTTGTTTTGGGAGTACTTAAATACAATCCTTTCTGGCAACCACTTGAACATATACAAGCAAGCAATTTTTTATCAAAAAGCATGGGGAAAAACGCCTACCAAACGCTGTGGGAACCGCAATTGCATAATAAATTTGGGAGTTATATAGATGATATTTCTCTTGCCTGGTTTTGGGCACGGATTAAAAAAAGAACTGCAAAACTCGTCTATCCAAAAGACGGCTTCCTCTCATTCGCAAACGATTTAGTCAAAACTATTGAAGCACATGGGGGAAAAATATTTTTTGATACTGAAGTAAAAGAAATAACAAGCAAAAAAAATGTTCAAGTAAAATTTGGCATTGGAAATTTGAAATTTGAAATTAGAAATTACGACAAAGTTGTAGTTACTCTCCCGTCATTTTTCTTTCTGAAAATCGCCCCGCAGCTTCCGGAAGACTATAAAAAAAAGTTAAACCAACTTAAAGGCTTAGGCGCTATAAATCTTGTTTTGCGATTAAAAGAGCCGTTCCTCACCGATGGCACATACTGGCTTGGTATTTGCGATAAAAATGCACCGATTATGGCAATTGTTGAACACACAAATTTTATGGATAAAAAATATTACAATAACGAACACATTGTATACTTAGGCAACTATCTCCCTGCCGACCACCCCTACATGAAAATGACTGCAACTGAACTCCTCAAAACCTACGATCCTTATTTAAAAAAAATTAATTCTACTTATCACTTATCACTTATCACTTATCACTTATTTAGGGTTCCTTTTGCCCAACCCATTATCCCACTCAACTACTCAAAAATTATTCCTCCATTTCAGACACCGCTGCCAAATGTCTACCTTGCCAATATCCAGCAAGTCTACCCCTGGGATCGAGGAACAAACTACGCTGTGGAACTTGGTGGGAAAGTGGCAAGGCTTATTGCTTCTGTCTTGTGAATCCATACTAATTCTACTACAATATGCTGATTCCATTATGATATATCTTTATCTTTTTGCATTCTTCTTGCTCCTTAAATTTATCGGATTTCCATTAGTTTTCTTGTTATTTCAAAAAACAGAAGATAGAGGTTTTGCCTTTGCTGGATTTTTTGCACTTCTCTGCATTTCTTATGTAAGTTTTTTGATGACAAGCATAGGGTTTTTTCCATTTAACCAAACGACAATTCTAGTAGTCACGTTTTTCTTTACACTCTTGTCATTTGCTCTTTTTATAATAAAGAGACAGGAAATACAACTTTACATACAAAAAAATTTTAAGATACTTTTTTTTGAAGCAATCATATTCTTTCTCTGTTTTTCAGCGTTTTTGGCAATTCGGTTTGGTAATCCAGATTTGTGGCACACTTCAATGGGAGGCGAAAAGCCAATGGATATTGCGCTTCTTAATGCTCTTGCCAGAACAACAGTTATCCCCCCTCTTGACCCATGGTTTGCGGGCGAATCTGTTAACTATTATTACTTCGGGCAATTGATCCTTTCAATTCCCATAAAAATAACAGGCATTTCTACAACAATATTTTATAATATTGCCCTAGCATTCTTGTTCGCGCAAACCGCAATTAGTATGTTTTCGCTAATCAACAATACGACCAAATCAAAGCTTTTTGGAATTTTTGGTGCAATATTTCTTGTTTCTATGGGGAATTTATATCAGATTAAACTTATCATAAATAGTTTCCATCAACAAATTCCGATAAATGCCTGGTACTGGACCGCAACGCGCATCATGCCCAATTCTGAAATCAACGAATTTCCGTTTTTCACCTTTCTCTATGCTGACCTCCATGCACATCTTATTGCTCTACCCATTGCTCTCTTTGTACTTGCCTTCTCGCTTTCATTCTTAGAGGAGAAAAACAAATCTACCTTCTTTATTGTCAAATTAATAATAATGTCTCTTGCTCTTGGCATTCTCAGGGCAACGAATGTCTGGGATTATCCTACTTATTTTGGAGCAAGTATTCTTATTCTCTGTTTTGCTAATATAACTCATCGAATAACAATTAAGCATGCTTTTCTTAAAACCATCGCAAGTCTTTTCTCTATCGGTATTATTAGCAATATTGCAATGATTCCGTTTCTACGACATTATAAAATTGCTCCTCTTAACGTTATTTTTTATCATGGTCCGCACACGGCACTCATGGACTACGGCATTATTCACGGTTTCTTTCTTTTTATTATCGGATCGCTTTTTCTCTTTGCTCTGTATCGAAGAAAGATTGTGTTGGATAAATTGTTTCAAATCTCTGTTCTTTTTACATTACTTGCAATAATTGCCACACTCATTCCCGACATCATCGATATTCCATTAGGGCTAGGACGAATGAATACTGTCTTTAAGTTTTACTTCCAAGCCTGGGTATTTTACTCAATCGCTAGCGTTTACGCTCTTTCCCTTCTCTTCCATATGAGAAAAGATATTCCATTCATTCCCAAAACATGTTGGGCAATGCTTTTTCTCCTTCTTTTTTTTATCTCCTTCTCCTACGTCCCCACAGCAACCAGTGCGAAAATACACGATAGAATAAGTACATCCACACCGCGCACACTCGATGGAGCGCTTTTTATGCAATATGCATCATACTTTGATCAGGACAAACTGATTCCTTTTAATCAAGACTTTGCAGCAATTGCATGGATTAACAGCAACATTAAAGAAACACCAGTTCTGGTAGAAGCTCAAACTCCTGCTTATAGATGGGGAGGGCGCATTTCCGCATACACAGGCATCCAAACAATAATCGGATGGGATTGGCATGAAAAAGCACATCGTTCATATCTTCTAGCAGACGACATAGATAAACGAGTTGCCGATGTAAAACTCTTTTATGAAACGAGGTCATCTCAAGAAGCACTCTCTGTCATTAAGAGATATAACGTATCGTATATCTATGTTGGAGAGCTTGAAAAAGCATATTATTCTTTTGATGGGCTTGAGAAGTTCTCAAGACTTATAAATGAGGGTGTTATTGATATAATCTATAAAAACGGCAATACAATAATATATAAAGTTATACATGGATAAAATTATTCAACACCATATTCGTAAAAAATCAGCAGATGTAACGTGGCCAAAAACGTATCTTGAGACAATTTTCTGCCCGCTATGTAAAGAGAAGATGTGTAAAAAACTCTATCCAAAACACTATGCAAGAATTGTGCAATGTGTATCATGTGGATTGATCTACACAAATCCTCGACTCAAACAGCGATTTCTGAAACATCTCTATTCAGAAGAGTATTTCAAAAATAACAATTCTCATGTTATAGGCTATGCAGACTATGTGAAAGATGAAACAAATATTACAAAAACATTCTCAAAACGACTACTGGAAATCGAAAGACATGTTACAAAAGGAAGAATTTTGGATGTTGGCAGCGCAACAGGATTTTTCTTAAACTCTGCGCGCAAAAATGGCTGGAGTGTTGAAGGCGTTGAAGTTTCAAATTTTGCGGCTAACTTTGCGCGGGAAAAATTCGATCTTCAAATATACCAAGGAGACATTACAACATTGGATTTACCAAAGAATAGCTATGATGTTATTACAATGTGGGATGTTATTGAACACGTAACAAATCCTATTGCTGTTTTGAAGCGGCTACGGATGAGTCTTACCGATAACGGTATCCTTGTCATGACTACTCCCGATGCGGGATCTATCCCTGCAAGACTTACAAAACACAAGTGGGTAGGATATAAACTTTCCGATGAACACTTAACGTATTTCTCAAAAAAGACAATTGAAAATCTTTTTGAACGAGCAGGTTTTGCTATGATTGATAATCACTACGTTGGCAAGCATGTATATTTTTCTTTATTTATAAACCGTGTTGGAATGTACAGTAAGCTTGCCGGAAATCTTCTTAATTTTTTTGGAAAACTGTTGCCTCAAAATCTCAGTTTATATGTAAGTGCATTTGATATTATGTGTGTATACGCAAAAAAAAATGAATAGATCATCTCTCATCCTTCTTTCTGTTATTTTTCTTGGTGCAGCCTTTCGATTTTATGGCATAAATTGGGATAACACATGCTGCCTGCATCCTGATGAGAGAGCTATTATTATGTATACGCTTCCACTTACTATGCCTCATAACATAGCAGAATTTTTTAGTCCTCAAAGCCCTCTTAATGCGCATTTTTTTGCCTATGGAAACTTACCGCTTTATCTATTGAAATTACTTTCCGTAATCGCGCAATATATTAACCCATCATTTGCAACCTATGCGTCTATCAATCTTATTGGGAGAGGCATATCGACACTCGCTGATTTAGGAACAATTATTATCCTTTATTTTATTGGCAAACAGGTTGCAAGCAAATATGTTGGCTACTTGGCTTCTTTTTTTTATGCTATCTCAGTATTTCCCATACAAAACTCACATTTCTATACTGTTGATATTCTTCTTACTTTTTTTATAACCGCAACGCTCTATGTTCTCCTGCTATTTTATAGACATCCTTCAAAGAAAAACGCAGTCCTTATTGGAGTACTAATGGGTCTTTCTCTGACAACAAAAATTAGCGCTACGACGCTTTTTGCCGCATTCACTATAGCTCTTAGTCTTGATTTTCTTATCGTTTTTCTTAAAACACCCCACAGACCGCATATCTGGTTTCTTCATCTTCCGGTATTTATAAAACGGTTGCTTACGGAAGGGGTAATTGTTGTAGGAACAACGCTTGGTACCTTTACGATTTTTCAGCCCTACGCTATCATTGACTTCCATGAATTCCTTGAGCAAAACCTCCAACAGTCACAGATGACACATAACGCATATATTTTCCCATACACATTACAGTATGTTGAAAAAATTCCATATCTTTATGAACTGAAAAATATATTTCTGTGGGGATTGGGACCTGCTTTGGCAACAATTTCTTTTGCGGGAACTGTTTATGTTTTTGCCACTTTGATAAGAAGTGGAAAAACTGGAAGAAATTATCAAATATTTATCCTTTTCGCTTTCTTTACGGTTTATTTTTTGATTGTTGGAAATTTTGCCGTGGGATGGATGAGATATATGCTACCCGTCTATCCTCTTTTTATTCTATTTGGTGCTATCTTTTTCAATTATCTATTACAACATTTGAGAAGAAGCTCCAATATAATCAATATTTCAACTCTGGGCATATTTTTTTGCAGTACTCTTTTATGGACACTCTCATTTATGCACATTTATGCAGTACCTCACACCAGGATAAGCGCAACACAGTGGATACTTCAAAATATTCCCACAGGAAGTACGTTGGCAATTGAACATTGGGATGATCGTCTTCCGCTTATTGACAGTGAGAAGTACCGATTCGTCGAGATGACGCTTTATGATCAGCCAGATGATGAAAGAAAATGGCAAATTATTAATGAAAAGCTCCAACAAGCAGATTACATCATTCTCGCATCAGATAGGCTCTACCTGCCACTTCAAAAACTAAGCGACTGTACAAAATACAAACTTTGCTATCCACAAACCGCACTATATTATCAAAAACTTTTCTTAGGAAAACTGGGATTCCAAAAAATAGCAGAATTTACTTCATATCCAACAATCCCTATATTAGATATTCCATTATATGACACAAGTGCGGATGAGGCTTTCAGCGTCGTTGATCACCCAAAAGTAATGATTTTCAAACGAAGATAAACATAGTACAATAGCGTCTATGATAAAAAGAATATTAATTACAGGTGGTACGGGATTTTTGGGCGTCCATCTTGCAAGGAAACTTCTCAAAGACGGATATACCGTAACACTTTTTGATATTGCTCCGCTTGATGCAAAAGACTTAATTGGAAAAGTTACTGTTATAAAAGGTGATATTCGCGACAAAAAAGCTGTTGAAAAAGCAACAAAAAATCAAGACTATGTTATCCATACAGCAGCAGCGCTTCCTATTCAACAATCAAAAAAACTTATTTTTAGTATTAATGTTGATGGTACAAAAAATGTTCTTGATGCATCACTAAAATCAAAAGTAAAACGATTAGTTTTTATTTCTTCGACTGCAGTCTATGGGGTACCAAAACATTTACCCGAAACCGAAAATTCGCCGCTTGATCCAATCGGCTACTATGGACAGTCAAAAATCGCAGGCGAAAATCTGTGTAAAGAATATATGAAAAAGGGATTATCAATAAACATTATTCGACCAAAAACATTTTTGGGACCAGAACGACTTGGTGTTTTCCAACTTTGGTTTGAAGCAATCTATACAGGGAAAAAAGTTCTTATTTTGGGTAATGGAAAAAATCTTTATCAACTGCTCGCTGTATCTGATGTCGTTGATGCAATAAAAGAAATGCTGATGTGCAAGATTGATAATGAAACTTTTAACATAGGAGCAAAAGAATTTAAGACCTGGCAAAAAGATCTAGGTGCTGTTATTACATATGCGAAATCTGGTTCTCGTATTTTTGGTTTTCCTGTCTTACCATCACAAATTATTTTAGGGATTTTAGAAAAGCTTAATCTTTCTCCTATTGCCCAATGGCATTACAAAACAATAGCCGTTCCATCATATGTATCTATTGCAAAAGCAGAAAAGTTATTACAGTGGCACCCAAAAAAATCAAATAAAGAACTTTTAATCGAAAGCTACCAATGGTACGAAAAACACAGAGATGAGGTAGTAGGAAAGACGGGAATAGGACATAGAATTGGATGGAACTTCAAAGTATTAAATCTAGTTAAACGTTTTTTTTAAGTATGAATCTTGGTTTTGATTTTGATAAAATTTTTATTGACTACCCACCGCTTATTCCGAGTGCACTTATTGACCGATTATATAAACAAAAAACAAATAGAACACTTCTCTATCGGATTCCTTCTCGACCCGAACAAATACTAAGACTTCTTACACACCATTCATTGCTTCGTCCCTTAATCAAGGAAAACGTAGTATTTATTAAAAACCTTTCGCAGAAAAAACAACACAAACACTACCTTATTTCAAGTCGGTTTGGTTTTCTTAAAAATACCACAGGAACACTTATTAGAAAACATGGGTTTGATAAAATGTTTGATGAGATGTTTTTTAATTTCGAAAATAAACAACCGCATATTTTTAAAAACGACGTATTAAAAAAACTTCATATTGATCGATATGTCGACGATGATTTGCCGCTTCTGAAATTCTTAATGGGGCAAAATCCAAAAACTCTCTTCTTTTGGTTCAATAAAAAACAGAATAAACTTTTGGAAGAAAATTTATTAGCAATTACAAAACTTAGAGACATACTAAAATAAATATGATTATTGATTTTTTATTTATTCTGCAATGGTGGTTTTTGTTTCTCATTCTTGGTTTTGTCTTTTTACCACTAACGACAATTATCTTTTCTTCTTTTTTTGACAAAGGGTACATTTTTTCAAAAATCTTGGGTGTTGCTTTTATAAGTTATGCTGTTTTTGTTCTGGGAATACTAAAACTTCTGCCATTTACATTATCCACAATCTTTTTGGTCGCAGGCTTCTTTGTTGGGATAAACATCTTTGTGTTGAAAAGATACTTAAAACCAACAATGAAACAATTGAACAATGAAACAATGTGTATCTTCCTCTTTGAAGAATTGCTGTTTTTATTAGCGCTCACTTTTTGGTCATATATTCGCGGTTTCCAGCCAGATATTCATGGTTTGGAAAAATATATGGATCTTGGTTTTATCAATTCAATTTTGCGAAGTGAATATTTTCCACCAAAAGATATGTGGTTTACACCATTCTCTATTAACTATTACTACTTCGGCCATATCGTCGCAGCTGTCCTTACCAAATTATCGCTTCTTTCTTCTTCTTTTACATTTAATTTAATGATAGCAACAATTTTCGCTTTTACCTTTACTTGTTCTTTTTCAATCGGAGCTAACCTCATCTATTTATTAAAATCTCAAATAAGCACCACTAAACAAAAAAACAAACAGTTTGAAAATTTAAAAAATTGGAATTTATTTGGAATTTGGAATTTGGAATTTGGAATTTTAGCCGGAGGCTTATTGACTGCTTTTCTCGTCACCTTTGCAGGCAACTTACACACTGTTTATACCTTCTTCAAACCTTATACAAATGAAAATCCTGTTCCCTTCTGGCAACTTGTATTCTCACCACAAACATTTCCAAACAGTTATTGGTACCCAAATGCCACCCGTTTTATCCATAATACAATTCATGAATTTCCCATGTACTCTTTTGTTGTCTCTGATCTCCACGGCCATGTTCTTGATATCCCATTAGTGTTGTTAACAATAGCAGTGTTGTTATCGTTGATAACAAAATCACAAATCACAAATCACAAATCACAAATAAACTCCAAGTTTCAAAATTCAAAAAGTTTCGGGATTTTAAGTTTTGGTTATTGGAATATTATTTGGAATTTGGAATTTGGAATTTGGAATTTATTGCTAATGAATTTCTTATTAGCAATCATGTACATGACCAACGCCTGGGACGGAATTATTTATGCCTTGTTAACATTGTTTATCTTTTTCTATCTTGCATACCGTTCCAAGAACTATACGCTATATGCGATACGCTATATTCTTATTCTTGGTGGGCTCCTTCTCTTCTCCCTTCCTTTTTCTCTTCATTTCAAACCCTTCGTGTCTGGCATTGGCGTTTTGTGCGCTCCGGAATTTTTAACAAAAATTGGCCACTTTGGTCCATTGCTTTTTGAACCGGATCACTGCCAACAATCCCCCTGGTGGCAGCTTTTAATTCTCTATGGTTTTTTCTATTTTTGGGCAATCTTGTTTATTGTCTTTATTCTTCGAGAGAGGCCGAAGGCCGAATCGAGAAGTATTCTCGAATCATTTAGTTCTCGACGGAGTTTATCCCGCTTGCGGGGCTCGAACCATATATATCCTTCTGATATTTTTGTTCTTGTTTTGATCTCTCTCTCTACTCTTCTTATCATTATTCCCGAATTCATCTACGCCAAAGATATTTACCCTGCCCATTATCGTGCGAATACAATGTTTAAACTCGTTTACCAAGCATTTGTCATGCTCTCTTTATCCTCAGGATACATCATGATGCGAATTGTGATAAGTGATAAGCAAAAAGCAATAAGAAAGATTTTCTTAACTCCTTACTGGCTACTTGTTGCTTTTCTCTTGTTGCTTGTTGCTATGTATCCTTACTTTGCTATCACCTCCTATTACGGAAACCTATCTACATACTATGGACTTGATGGGACAAGCTATCTGAAAAGACAATATCCAACTGATTATGATGCAATTAGCTGGTTGAATAAAAATGTTAGCGGACAACCAATAATTCTGGAGGCTCAAGGAGACTCTTATACCGATTTTGGTCGAGTAGCAACCCACACTGGATTGCCAACACTATTGGGGTGGACAGTCCATGAATGGCTCTGGCGAGGAACCTATGATATCCCTTCACCAAGAATTAATGAAATAAAAACACTCTATGAATCAAATGACCTTATTGCGGTAAAAGAATTAATTAACAAATACCATGTTTCGCTTATATTCATTGGAGATCTCGAACGCCAAAAATATTCACTATTGCATGAGGAAAAATTTCAATCATTAGGAAAACTTATTTACCAAAACAAACAGACAAAAATTTATCAAATTTCCTCTATTTTATCGGGCAAGAATTAGTATCTTTTGTGAGGACACAGGTGATGTAGTTTTGAATTTCTAAGAAATTGCCGTTACCGATTCTTGGAATAAGTACCCATTGATTGTCATACTCACTGGTAATATCTGGATGTTTAAGAAGGCCAACTCTTTTTGTCTGCTCATCACCGTAATCCAAAACAATACTTTGCATTTTTGTCCCTTTCATTTTTTGCGCAAGTCTTACAAAATCATCGATTTCGTTTTGCTTAATATCGGTGTCTATGTTTTCGCTTATGGTCGAATAAAGCGAAACAAGTTTTAGCGGATTAAGAAACGTCTGCGCAGAAAATGTCTTCTCTTTAAATGCGGCAATGACTTTTTCTTGCCGTTTACTTCGGCCAAAATCTGTTCCTTCATATCCCTCTGCGTGTCGAGATCGAACAAATTCCAATGCGGTTTTTCCATCCATGTGCTGTTGTCCTCTGTCAAAATGGAGATACGTATAACGACAGGGGAAGAAATCCCACAATTGAGTTTCTGCCGAGACGGTTACGGTAAAGGTTTTTATTTCATCTGGGACATGTCCGCAGGTTTCTTGCTCTTTTCCGTCAATAGGATAGTTTTTGTCATCAAGCGTATTATCAACAGTAATCGTCAATCCACCAATTAAATCAACTGCTTTTACAAAACCATCAAAATTAATAACAACAACGTAATTTATTGGCCGATTAAGCATTTTTGCAACAACTGTTTTGGAAAGAGTAATTCCGCCACCTTTTCTTTTTGATTCACCAATAGTGTACGCCGTGTTTACTTTCTGTGATAACTCGGAAACCCAGAGATCACGAGGAAGAGAAATAAGTGTGGTTTTATTTTTTGCTTGATCAATGCTTGCAAAAATAATTGTATCCGTTAAATCAGGCCCGTCGTGCGAACCTCCACTAATTCCCAAAATCAATACGTTAATCGCATCTCCTGTTGTCTTGAGTTCTATATTTTTATTAAATAAAAGCTGGAGTAACACAGGCGAGAAACTAACAATCGAAGAACCTACTTTTGCTCCAACAATAAAAATAATAATAAGAAAAATAATAAGAAATTTTTTACGCATTGGTGATAATCTTTGAGAATTCCTGTGGATCAAGACTTGCTCCCCCAACTAAAACACCATCGATATTTGGCATCTGAGTAAAGCTTTTCACGTTTTTTGATGTTACACTGCCGCCATATATAACAGAGGTATCGGGCAAAAGTTGCTTTATCTCTTTTGCAACAGCATCTGCATTTTCTGGTGTATCAGGACTACCTGTTCCTATGGCAAATATTGGTTCATATGCAATAATCATCGTTTTTCCCGAATTTTTGAGCTTTGAGCTGTAGTTTTGAGTTTTGAGTTTTGAGCTTTGAGCTAATGAAGAGACGCACACAATTGGTGTTAATGCATGTTTTAATGCCTGATCTATTTTTTGAACTATTACTTCCTCATCTTCCCCAAAATACTTTCGGCGTTCTGAATGTCCGATAATGACATAGTCTGCAAACTCCTTAATCTGTTTTGCAGATACTTCTCCTGTATAGGAACCTTCCTCAAAAGGCGAAATATCCTGCGCCCCAAGCTTCAAAAAAGATTTATGATTTATGATTGATGATTTAAGAACCGACAGAAGAGTAAACGGCGGACAAATGACGACTTCTTTATTTGAAAATTGAAAATTGAAAATTGAAAATTCAGCAAGCCATGTTTTTGCTTGCTGTAAAGTTTTATTCGACTTCCAGTTCCCAACAATAAACGTCTTCTTCATGTGATATTATTATACGGCATGAATACCAACTTTCTCAACAATCTAAATGAAGAACAGCAAAAGGCAGTCCTTAAGACAGATGGGCCAATGATCATTCTGGCCGGGGCAGGCAGTGGCAAAACACGAGTCATTATATATAAAATTCTCTACCTTATAGAAAATGGTGTTGATCCATTACACATTCTTGCTGTGACATTTACCAACAAAGCAGCAAACGAAATGAAAGAGAGAATCAAAAAAACACTTGCAACAAAGGATGCGCCGCTTGTAACAACATTCCATGCACTTTGCGCAAAAATTTTAAGAATCGAAGGAGAACACATTGGTATTTCTCATCGGTTTGTTATTTATGATACTCAAGACCAAGTTGACATAATAAAACAAGTCATGCAAAAACTTGGCATTTCTATAAAAGACTACAAACCACAATCAATATTGGCAACGATTTCACAAGCAAAAAATGAGCTTATTAATGAAACGGAATATCGAAATTTTGCCAAAGGCCGCTTTCAGGAAGTAGTTGCAAATGTCTACTCTCTCTATCAAAAAATGCTAAAAGAAAATGACGCGCTTGATTTTGATGATCTTCTTATAAAACTGGTCGAGTTATTTGAAAAAAGTCCCAACATTTTAGAAAAATATCAAAACCGATTTCGATATATTTTGATTGATGAATATCAAGATACCAATCGAGCCCAATATCAACTTACCAAATTGCTTGCTGGCAAATGGAATAATATTTGTGTTGTTGGTGACTTTGCCCAAAGTATTTACTCCTGGCGAGGGGCTGACTTTCAAAACCTTATGCGATTTAAGACCGATTTTACATACGTGCAAACATTTGCGCTTTCGCAAAACTATCGCTCTACCCAAAAGATACTCGATGCTGCATCAACTGTTATTGGGAAAAACGCAGGACACCCTGTGTTAACACTGTGGACAAAAAATCCAAAAGGCGATGATGTAACTATCTATGAAGCGCGAAATGCCCAGGAAGAAGCAGAGTTTATTATTAATCAATTGTCAATTGTCAATTGTCAATTGTCTGATGTTGCTATTCTCTATCGAACCAATGCACAATCCCGTGTTCTAGAAGAAGTATTTCTGCATCAGGGTGTTGCGTATAAGCTTATTGGAGGCACGCGGTTTTACGAACGAAAAGAAGTAAAAGATGTTTTGGCTTACCTTCGAGTTTTGGCAAATCCAAAAGATACTGTGTCATATAAAAGAATTGAAAAATTAGGAAAAGGACGACTGGAAAAATTTCTTGATTTTTCCCGCGAAGCGGAATTCCACTCTGAGGAACAAACAACCATCGATATATTGGATCGTGTTTTAAAAAATACTGATTACCTTTCTCTCTACGACGAAAAGGACGAAGAAGATAGATCTCGATTGGAAAATATTAAGGAACTTCGTAGCGTTGCTATTGAATTTCCTGATATTTCTCTCTTTTTAGAAAATGTTGCATTAGTCGAGCAAGAATACCCTTCGGCTTCGCTCAGGGCAGGCGATGAAAATCGGCCAGATGATGGCGGAGCGGTAACGCTTATGACTCTCCATGCAGCAAAGGGATTAGAATTTCCGATTGTTTTTATGGTTGGGATGGAAGAAGGCCTTTTTCCACACAGCAGAAGCCTTATGGACAGAAACGAGATTGAAGAAGAAAGAAGACTTTGTTATGTTGGTATGACGCGCGCCAAACAAAAACTATTTTTCACCTATGCCAGACGCCGTCTTTTTTATGGACAGCGAACATCAAATACAGTCTCGCGATTTATCTTAGAACTTCCCGAACATGTGCTTTCCCAACACGTGCATATTTTAAGTAAAGACACAACTGATGTTCCAGAATTCTTATGATACATAAACCTAGTCACCCACTTCAATCCTTGGAATGGGGGGAATTTCGAAAAAAAACAGGAGTAAAAGTTGTCCAGAAAAACGGATTGCAACTTACTATTCACAACATTCCTTATCTTCCCTGGACAATTGGCTACTTTCCAAAAGGACCACTACCTGATAAAAAAATGCTTGATGAACTCCAAAAAATTGGCAAAGAAGAAAACTGTATCTTCATCCAACTCGAACCAAATATTGGTATAAACACCTCCGAGGTGGCCGAATGGACTCCTCGGAGGTGGAAGCATCTGAACCTTCAATCCTCATTCCACCCCCTTTTCACCAAATACACTTTTATTCTCGATCTTACAAAATCAGAAGATGAACTCCTCAAGAATATGCATCCGAAAACCAGATACAACATTAGAATTGCGCAAAAACATAACGTTGAAGTAGTCGAAGACAACTCTGATAAAGCATTTGAAACATATCTAAGACTTACAAGAGAAACTACCAAACGCCAAGGCTTTTATGCACACACAGAACAGTACCATCGGTTAATGTGGAAAACGTTACAACCGAAGATGGAAGATAATAAACTTACCGCTCATCTTTTTCTTGCAAAATACAACGGCGAAGTGTTAGTAGCGTGGATTTTATTTGTTTATAAAGACACCCTCTACTATCCATATGGAGCGTCGAGTAATGAATATCGAGAAACTATGGCAAGTAATCTTATGATGTGGACTGCTATAAAATTTGGTAAAAAATTAGGACTGAAAAAGTTTGACATGTGGGGAGCGCTTGGCGAAAATCCTGATCCAAAAGATCCATGGTATGGATTCCACCGATTTAAAGAAGGCTATGGACCAAAGCTTGTGGAATTCATTGGCAGTTATGATTTAGTAATACAACCTTTTCTCTATCAGTTTTATAAAGTATTAGATACATTCAGATGGAAACTATTACGATTTTCTAAACACTTGCAGTGATAACAAAATTTTTGTATCCCCTGGGGTCTACGACATACTCTCTGGATACCTCCAAATTATTCTTTTTGCAATTGGTAATAATTTCCTCTACTTCATCTCTTGTTTTCTTGCTATTTGCCGGCCAGTTAAAAACAAGCACTCCATGAGGATATAAAAGTTTACTTAATTGTGTAATAATTTTTTCTTCCTTACTATGAATTATTAGGCCTGATTTACCATTAAAAATATCAATGACAATTGCATCAAATGGCCCGTGTATTTGTTTCTGTTTTTCTATTACTTTATATGCATCGTCATTGATAAACGCTACATTTTTTAATGAACTAAGAAAAAACCAGTCTTTGCATGCATGAATAATGTGCTCATCAATTTCTACAATCGTGAAGAAAACTCTGGGGTTTTCTTTCTGTATTAAAAGCGGTATGGTATTTGCGCCAAGTCCTAAAATGAGAACCTTGGGATTTTTATTTTTTTTACACACTTCTAATACGCAACTTGCTATTTTGTACCAATAGCTTTTTTTAACCGTGGGGTCATTTATAGAAATACCTTGGGAAAAATTATTAATGGTAAGCAATTTTTCTCTGTTATATTTCTCCCATACAACAATTGTGCCCAGCCGGGGCGAAATGTATGTTTGTACTTTCTTGACCCTGTATCGCCACAGAATATAGAAACAAACGAGAAGGATGATAAATAAAAAAACGTACAAAGTCATGGCATAAACATATGTAATACTTTTAAGAATGGGTTGTATATTTTAATCCAATTCTGCGGATACTCAATAACTTCTCCATGAAAGCGTTTTTTAAATTCACTATATCCTATCCAATCTCTATGTTCCTTTGGATAACGCTCATCATAGACCGACTCAAAATCAAACACCTGTATTTCTTTTTTTTGAGAAAACTGTAATGCCTTCCAAACAAGTAAGTAATTTGCCAATAGCTCATATCCTCTTTGCATAATTCCTGTTTGCAAATAAACACTTATATTTTTATAATACCCAAGCCATATACTTGCTATTGGCTCTGTGACATTCTTTTCGTAAGCAAAAAGAAGTACGGAATTGTTTTTAAAGCCCTGCAGTTTTGCATATGATTCCTTATATTTTGGAACATAGAATTTTTTTATCTTAACCAAACGAGACAACAAGCTATAAAATTTTAAAAAATGTTTTTCTGAGTCTTTGGTATTGAGTTTAATAATTTCGACACGAAGATTATTTTTTTCTGCTTTTCTAATATTCCGTTTGGCATTTTGGGAAAATGAATCAAACAGTTCCCTTTCTGTTTTTTGTAAGTCAATTCGTATTGTTGCTGAATGAGCTGCATGCATAGTACTTTTTTTATATCCGTTTTGCGTAAAAAGTTCTGCATTATATTTATAATTATGTGGCTCAATCAACACAAGTAGTGCTCTGTATTTTTTCGCAATTTTTTCAATTTCTTCAAAAGGAATCGGATTAGAAGGGTGTTGCATTTTTATAATCGAGCTGTTGATAAGCGGAATTTTTCGAATTGCGATACGATTGTTTCCAATCTTTTCAATCTGCCAACCGATGTTTTTTAAAAAAACACTCCACTGTGGAAATTGCCGCGCATCAATTGCTTTTGCAATAGTATCTGTCATTGGCAATTATAGTATCACTTTTCCAACAATATTGTCTTTACTAATCCACCCAAATTGTCTGCTATCTGTGCTTTCTTTTTTGTTTTCACCTTCTACGAAATATTGATCTTTATGAATTTTTACAATTCGTTTTATTATATATCTCTTGTCTTTTTTATGACGTAATACGATAACATCTCCAATCTTGGGTTTTCTAAAAATATAGGAAAGTTTATTGACAAGTACGTCTTGTCCTGAAGAAAAGAGAGGATACATACTATTTCCTTCAATGCGAAATTTAAGAATTGGGAGTAGCTTTCCAATCACTATTTTGCAGCTTGCTTACTCTTCTGAAAGATATCGGCAATCTCATCAACCGCTTTGATCAAATCTTGGGCTGCTCGCATATCAACTGATTGTTTATTTTTTGAGCACAGTTTTGCTGCTTTCCAAAATGTTTCATGGAGATTGGGAAACATTGCGAGGTGTTCTGGTTTAAAATAATCTGTCCAAAGAATAAGCAGTTCTTCTTTGCATTTTTGTGCATGCTCCTCTTTTGTCCAAACTATGCGAACAAAATTATTTCTATCGATAACTGATGGGTTTTTTGTAGGAAGCGCTTCTATTTTTTCAACCATCTTTGCAACTGTTGCTGCGGCAATTTGGGCTGGTTTTGGATCATAAATGCCACAGGGGACATCACAGTGTGCGTAAACGATCTGAGAAGGTAGCATGTCGAAGAGGAAGGAAATAAAAGTTTTCATATCTTTATACTATAAAAACTTCTTTCCCTTGTCAACGACCAAACCTGTAACCGTCCACGAGTTTCCAAAACTTTTATTGTTCGAGGCTGAAAGCCGAGAACTTAAAGCGCTGCAAACTTCTCGCTTAGGCTCGAAGAATAGATGCCTTTGCCAAATCGTGGACAGTTACCCAAACCTGCAGGTATACCCAGTTGCACCTTGTGATAATGTATGGTATTATTACATTCTAACTCCCCCCGGCTCAATTCGACCCGGGGGCTTTTATTGCTTAAAGCTCTAAAATAGCCTACGATACAAAAGTGACAAATAAAATTCTTGTCAAATTTGCGGGCAAAGAGTTTCAGGCTGAGGTTGCTTTTTCTTCAAGTCTGGGTGTGGGAGTAAACCTTCTTGGTCTTACCTCGTTTTTTGATGAATTTTCAATTTGTTTCCACCATTTCAAGAAATACCTTGAAATAAAGCAAAAGTAATAAATTACTCTTATAAATATTGGTCAAAAGAAGTGGAAACTAATTCAAGAAAGAACAAAAACAAGAACCTAAAGTAATCATTCCCCAAAAAGCTTGACAAAGCTTATCTTTAATATCATAATCTAGTAGAAATGTCTTTTTTTGGTGTAGTGTTTTTATTAATAGGTATGTCAATGTTTTTCCGTCCTGTAATTGAGGCTATGGTGAATTTGAGAAATACAATGATGGGCACCCAGACTAAAATAACAAACGAAACTATTTTATTTTATCGAATCGGTGCTTTAATTTTGATTGTTATATCCGTTACAGTAATAGCAACCTCATTACAACAGATAAAATAAAGTTCAAATTGAAGAAGTTATTACTTTTACATTTGCTATTTCACTAAGTAACCTCTTAAACATTCTCCAGGCTGTCAAGGGATAGGTGTCCAAAACCCTGCCACAAGATAAATAATACAGCTGCTAAGAAGGAAAGGGCGCTGCCATAGAGAAATGTTATTGATGGATTAAAAAATGTCCATAACAGTCCACCAACTAAGGATGCCAAAAGATTGCCCACTGCGGTCAAGGTATAATATGCCCCAAAGTATGTACCCGACTCCTCTTGGGTAATAAATTCTGCAATATATGCTTTTGAAACGCCATCTGTGAATGCAATATATACTCCATAGATTGGGAAAAGGATCCAGAACCAGAAAGGTTGCTGTATAATACCAAAGAAAAAATAGACAAGTGCAAAAATAAGAAGGCCTGCTAAAAATACTTTCTTTGCACCTATACGATCTGCAAGTTGTCCTGCAGGAGTTGCAAAAACAGTCTGGGAAATATTGTATAACACGTAAGAAAGCACCACCAAGGTTGTAGAAAATCCCAGATGCTTTGCTTGTAAAAGCAAGAATGCATCGGAACTGTTTCCGAGTGCAAAAATAAAACTGACAACCAAAAAATATTTAAGTGGTTGCGATATTGACTTCCATTGTAATTTGACGAAATGATATTTTTTTTCTGAGACTTCTTTTTTCTTTTCTTTCACAAAGAAGAAAAGAAGCAAAACCGCAATACAGGAAGGAATAAAAGCAACAAAAAAAGTAAGCCGCATATTTTCTTTAAAGAGATACAAAAACAATAATCCAAGAAGCGGTCCAACAACCGCCCCAAGACTGTCGAATGCTCGATGAAAACCAAAAATAAAACCTTTGTTCTCTTTTGTGGTATTCTCTAAAAGAAGACTATCGCGAGGAGCAGTTCGTATCCCTTTTCCCAGACGATCAATAAGCCGTGCACATAAAACAAGGGGCCATACATAAGACAACCCAATGAGTATTTTTGAAATTGCACCAAAAGAGTAGCCGGCAACAACAAAGAGTTTTCTTTTTTGTAAGTAATCAGAATATGCCCCAAAGAAAAATTTTGTAATACTTGCAGTTGCTTCGGCAACGCCTTCGATAAGACCAACAACAGCAACGGGTGTCTGCAAAACAGAGGTTAGGAAAATTGGCACAATAGGATAAATCATTTCCGCAGCAACATCGTTGAAAAAACTCACCAGTCCCAAAAGAAAGACATTACGAGGAACCTTGTACATAGAAAAAGTATACCAGACTATTTAAGACCTTGCGAACGCAGACGTTTTTCTTCCTTTTCGTCAAGAATCATTTTTCGAATCCGAATATTTTTTGGCGTTACTTCAACCAACTCATCGTCGCTAATATATTCCAATGCATCTTCCAGCCCCATGGCTTTTGGCGTATCAAAATGCTCCATGCCTCCGTCTCCTTTGGAACGCATGTTGGAAAGCTGTTTTTCTTTGCAGACATTGACCCGTATGTCTTCTCGTCTTGCATTTTGGCCAACGACTTGTCCTTTGTACACAGAGACAGCAGAACCGATAAACAACAAACCTCTCTCTTGTATATTGATTAGTCCATATAAACTGGTCACGCCATTTTCGTTGGCGACTAAAGATCCTTGATCACGTTCTCTTAATATGCCAGAATCTTCCCTGTATTCATAAAATGTTGTATTGATAATTCCCAAACCTCGTGTATCGGTAAGAAATTCACTCCTGTAACCGAAGAACTCCCGTGTAGCAATAATAAATTCCATGTAGGTAATACCCTTATCTGTTTGCATGTCTTGCAACTGCCCGTGACGAGTTCCCATTTTTTGCATAACAATACCACTACATTCTTCTGGTACTTCGATAAATACCCGCTCAAACGGTGCCATCTTTTTTCCATCTATTTCTTTGATAATAACCTTGGGTCTGGCTACCTGAAATTCGTATCCTTCCCGGCGCATGCGTTCAATTAATATTGCCAAATGCAATTCTCCTCGTCCAGAAACAGACCATTCACCACTGGGTAAATCCGCAACGCGTAAGGCCATGTCTGTTTCTATTTCTTTATAGAGTCGTTCTCGAATTTGCCTGGATGTCTTATACTCTCCTTCTTTCCCGGCAAATGGAGAATTATTGACGCTAAAGGTCATTTCCATTGTTGGTTCTTCTATATCAAGAAGGGGAAGCGCTTTCGGATCAAGAGCATCGGCTATTGTTTCTCCAATAGTGACATCGGGAATGCCGGTAATTGCAACTATGTCACCACCCTGTGCTTCCTCTACATCTATTCTTTGTAATCCCTCAAACGTCATGAGGAACGTTAATCGATATTTCTTCATTTCACCTAGTCTATTGATATGCATAACTTCTTGCCCTGCTTTAACGACCCCATTGTAGACTTTTCCTGTGGCAATTCTGCCTTTAAAATTATCGCGACTTAAGGTGGTAATGAGTATTTGCAAAGGATTTCCAGGATTTACAACAGGAGCCGGAATATGCTCTAATATCGCATCAAAAACAGGAAAAATATCAGTCATGTGCGTAAGATCAGGAGTAAAGCCTGCTTTTCCTTCTTTGGCTGAGGCGTAGACTGTTGGAAAAAATGCTGTTTGGTCATCGGCTCCTAGCTCCAAAAATAAATCGAGTGTTTTATCTAAGACATAATTAATTCTTGCATCGGGTCTATCTATTTTATTGATAACAACAATAATCTTTAACTTCATTTTTAACGCTTGTTTGAGGACAAATCGCGTTTGCGGCATTGGTCCTTCTTTTGCATCAATAAGAAGTAAGCACCCTTCTGCCATTTTGAGAACGCGCTCGACTTCTCCACCAAAATCAGCGTGACCTGGAGTGTCGATGATGTTTATTTTTGTGTTCTTCCACAAAACAGAAGCATTTTTGGAAAAAATAGTAATGCCGCGCTCTTTTTCAAGCTCGTTACTGTCCATGATAAGATCTGTTCCGGTCAGCTCTTTACCTAATTTTGTCTTTGATTGACGAAGCAAACAATCAACTAAGGTTGTTTTTCCGTGATCAACATGGGCAATAATTGCAACGTTTCGAATATTCATAAAAAAACCGCTTCACTGCGGCTGTTGTATTATACCATAAACGCTGCTAGTCTGTTGGGGGTTCGCCGTAGATAGCAATTTCTGTACCAGGATTGTCCTTTGTTGCGTGCGTTGTATACCCGGATGTTGGTGGATCTGCCCAGTTAAAAAGAACACTCGCATCTTCTGTACGCATATTCACACACCCATGACTCATCGTGTGACCAAAGTTATTATGCCAGTATGCGCCGTGAATACTAAACCCTCGACTCTGCCCAACTTCGTTGTTGGAAAAAAACATTGTATATGGCACATTGGCAAGATCGTAAAAATCTGCTCCTTGCCCACCTGTCATGCGTGTTGCCCGCAGCTTTATCCAGACATGAAACGTGCCTGTTGGTGTTTTTCCCCATTTACCCGTTGATACAGGAAAGTTGTAAACAAGGCGGTTGTCTTCGTATGCATAGAGATGCTGCGAACTTAAATCAATTTTAATGAGTTTCTTGGCTGTGGTTTCTCCCAGCACTGGTCTTTTTGAAAACGTATCTGCGATGTACGTTGGAACAGAAACAACTTTCCCTAAAAATATACCTTGCGTTACGCCCTCTTCGGGCTTGCCTGAAAGATCTTTAATGCAGCTTATCGAATTGGCGCATGTATTATTTGTCTTATGTATGACAAATAAGCCAATAAAGGCAGGGAGCAAAATAAACAGACAGAGAACAAAATAAATACGTACAAGATACCCAGAAGATGCAGGCTTTTTTAGTCTCTTTACCTTACCTTTTTTACCCATATATTGATCATAGATAAATTGACAACAAAAAGTAAAGAGCCATTTTGGACAATTCCCAGCATCCCAACTCTTTATACCGAATAACATGGTACAATACGTGCATGATTATTACGAAATCTGCACCGTTTACGAAAGAGGAAATTCAACGACTAAAAAAACAGTTTGATGTCTACATCAAAACGGTAATTGATATCAATAAAAAAATTTGTTCCGCAGGTATGGATCGTCATTTTGAAGGAGAACAAATCCTTTTGAAAGATGGATCAAAACAATCGGATCTGTGGGGTGGCGGGATTGATCTTGAAACTAATATTCTAGATTTTAACTCTTTTATTAATATTCGACCACATGATAATAATACAAGTAATGAAATTCAGAATCCAGAAATGAGAAAACAATATGAGGATCTAACCAAATATTTTTTCCGAGAAGTTTTATAAAAAAGACAGATTTTTATGGATAAAAGGTTAACTCAAAAAATTATTATTGAATCTTTGGCAATGGATCTTAAAAGAGTAGCAATAGGCTTACACAGAGGCTCTGCAACAATGGCTCATAGATTCAAAGAAGAAGCGTTAAAACGTGCAACTGAACTTGAAAATCAGAATCCAAATACATATCTTAAAAAATTGCTTACGTACATGAAAAAAATATTAAAAAAAAGATCTGATAGGGTTGCCGAAGATTCGTTAATGTTAAGTACTCTCTTTCAAAATTTCGTTGTAAAAAACTTCTAGGAGATAAGAAAATTAGTTGAGGATTGCACCACTTCACCGTACTATTGAAAGTACGGTAAATCTAAACCGTATTATACGGCCTACAGTACGGATGACTCCTGGAGGCAGTGTGTTAGGGACTACTCTGGAAGGTTAACCGTATTCTAGCCGTTTATAATGTGTTACAGGTGTACTGGAGAGAGTCTTTTTCCAAACCACCGTTCGTTCCACCGTTCCACGGTTTTAACGGTGAAAAGGTCGTCATAGCAAGCTAAACGGTGATTTTGATAAACTCTATAATATTTAATGAAACTTTTTGGACTCGGTACGGCACAGACAGTTGACAGAAGACTTATAGTATGATATACTTCCCCTTCTATGAATATAGTAGATACTATTACTGCCATAGCGACAGCTTCGGCCATGCTCGTTAACGTGCTTGGTTTTACTGCGGTAAAACCACATACCCTTGCACAGCATGAAATGTCCCTTGAAAACCGCTATCCGGAAAAGTCGGTGAATGATGTTTTCAAAGACAATATTTTGCTCACCATTACTTATATGAAAGAGAAAACTCCTAATGCTCACACAGTTAATTGGGGTGATGTGGAAAAACCATTTGCATATGAATTTACTCTTAAACCGCAAGAGACGTTTGCTTTCCATGATGACGTGCTGTCTGACTATAAAGGAAAAGTAACCAGAACAACCAATGCACATTTTAATGCTCAGGAAGGATTTAAAACAGATGGCTACCTTTTTGGAGATGGAGTTTGCCATCTTGCCTCCCTTTTCTACTGGACAGCAAAAGATGCTGGACTTATAGCAAAAGCACCAACAAACCATGACTTTCATGAAATTCCGGATATTCCAAAAGAGTATGGTGTGGCAATCTTAAACGTTCCTGGACAAGAAAGTAGTAACGCAGCGCAAAATCTCTACATTACCAATACACGGGAAAAACCAGTGGTGTTTCGATTCGACTACGACGGAAAGAAATTAAAACTTACTGCTTCTGCAATTGAAAATATCCAATAGAAAATGGCAGGTTGGGAATGAGCCGAAATGTTATCTTGCCTAAAAATTTGTCTGTGTCAACCAAAACAACCTCATCGAGAATAGATCGAACCCAAAACGGATTCTCCGATATATTGTAGTCAATCTTTAACACAGTAATACTTTTGTCTTGTAATCCTTTTGCAACGTACGTTTTAAACGGGTACTGTTCTCCTTCCTTGCCATTTTTTCTAAAAATATTAGTACCTCTTGCTTTTGCACGATCAAACTTCTTTCCAATCCATGGACCATTGTAACCGACAACTACTCCTTTATAAAAACCGTCAGGCAGCGAAGTTGGCACTTTTCCATGCAAGAAGAGCTTTTGATTATTGCTCTGTTGTATTTTCCATGTTCGATAAAATCCAAGTAGAACAAAAACAAGGAGAAAAATAAAACACACTATTAAAGCAGACACTATAAACATTTTCACTCTACACTGACAATAGCATAGTTCTTGGGTTTTTTCTACCGATATATTGCCTTGCATTTTAAAAAAAATTTGTATTATAATACAAATACTATGTTCGTATTGATCATTGCGGTAATTTTTGGATTGGGCATAGCTTCCTTTGCAATACAAAATACTGCTCCTGTTTCTATACAACTTGCTCAGTATACAATCCCCGGAGTTCCTTTATACGGCATCGCCATCGGCGCATTGCTTCTTGGACTCCTTATCGCCTACATCATAAGCATGGTGGACGCTTTTTCAAGTATCCTTAAGATTCATGGAAAAGAGAATGCTCTCAAAGAAGCAAAAAAGACCATTGCCCAACTTGCAAAACAGCTGCATGAGCTTGAATTAGAAAATGCCCGTCTCAATCCAGAGAGTAAGTCTTCAGACGTTGACGACAGATCATTATGAACCTCTTGTTGGCCGCGTTATGGCGACGCCTTCATCTCTCAAAGTATATCCAACTTCACATCATGCGATTTTTTCAGGACCAGTTCTTAATAGGGGTCACCGGTATTATTTTTAATAATAGAAAAGAAATTCTCTTAGTAAAACATACGTATCGAGGTATCTGGAGTTTGCCAGGAGGATACATAAAAGCCGCAGAGCACCCAAAAGAAGGATTAGAACGAGAGATTGAGGAAGAAACAGGATTCACCGTGAGCGTTGATGAAGAAATGAAAATTCGAACCGATAGAGAAACTGCCCGTTTAGATATCTGTTTTATAGGCATATATATTGCCGGCGAATTTCGAAAAAGCGATGAAGTTTCTGAAGTGGGATTTTTTCCGTTTGAAAATCTCCCATTACTGCCGAAAAATCAATTATTCCTCATGCAAGAAGCAATAAAAACAAAAAATGTCTTTGTTTCTCACTGACTATCCACTCCTTGTTCAACTTCCTCTTTCGTAACCGGTTTAACAAACTGCATGAGCTCTACCAAACCATATGCCACAAGTGCATATACAGCAACAGCAAAAAATGTTGACCATTCAAACACAGAACTGCCACTTACGGTAGCGCTGAGTATTCCGCTAAACGGTAGCGCTAAAGGATCTGAAAGCGTATAGATTAAATGAGTAAAACCACTCAAAGGATTTGCACCCAAGGTTTTGAGCGCTACACGAAATCCAAGGAGTATTTCAATAGCACCAAGTATATACCAAATAACCTGATATGTTCTGAAAATTGCCTTCTTTTTGTGATATACTTTCTGTGGAGCCTCTCCTGTCACCTGGGGTACGACTTCTTTTTTGGTAACTGTTGTTATTTGCTCTTGTGTTTCTTGTTGAGTAGATTCTGTCATAAATTCTATCTCCTTACGCAAAGGTTACTGTGACAATGAGTGGAGAAACGAACTAACTAATGCTAATACCAAACTAAAAATCAGTGCCCACCAAAAACTAGCAACCTGAAATCCAGGAACAATAGTGCTGACCAAAAGAACAAGAACGGCATTAATAACAAAAGTAAAAAGTCCCAACGTCAAAATATTTATAGGAAGTGTCAGCAGGAGTAAGATTGGTTTAAGAATTGCATTCGCAATACCCAAGAAAACCGCAACAATAATAGCAGTAAGAAATCCATCTACCCTTACACCCGGTAAAACATAGCTACTTATAAAAACTGCAAGACCACTTATTAAAAGGTTAATAAAAAATTGCATAGTTTATAGTTTAATAATAGATGTATTCCTTGAGAAAGTCAAGGTAAAAAGGAAAATGCAATGGTGCCTATGCTCGCAGCAGACATAACTGCGGTAATAAACCAACCGAATGCTGCAATAAGGGGATGATTTGCCCGCTCGCCCATAATTTTTTTATTGCTGCTAATAAGTACGATCAGAAAGAGAATAACAGGAGCGATGATGCCATTGGCAACAGCTGCGTAAAGCAGTGCTTTAATTGGATCAAGACCAATAAAATTAATACCAAGACCAATGAGCATAGAAATCATAATAACACCATAAAATGCATTCGCTTCTTTTAATTCACGGTGTAATCCAAACTGCCAACTAAAACTTTCGGACAGGGCATACGAAACAGCGCCAGCCAAAACTGGCACTGCCAAAAGCCCTGTCCCAATAATTCCTAAAGTAAAAAGGAGATACGCATTTTCTCCAGCAATAGGTCGAAGGGCCAGCGCTGCATCGGCAGCGGTGGTAATATTGGTAATGCCATGAGCATTCAGTGTTGCAGCACAGGCTGCGATAATAAAAAACATCACAAGATTGGATATAAACATCCCAAACCAGACGTCAAGTCGCATATTTTTAATTTCGCTATTTGTTGATCCTTGCCGTGATGCTAAGGTTGTTCTGCCTTTTAGGATTTCTTCTTCTATTTCTTGTGATGTCTGCCAAAAAAATAAATAGGGAGATATTGTCGTACCCAAAATAGCACACACGAGTATTATTTGATCTTTTGAAAACGTCAGAGAAGGAATAATGGTATGCAGCGCTAATTGTTTCCAGTCTAAATTTACCATGAGCGCTGAGAAAACATAAGACAATAATATAAGTGCTAACCATTTGAGATACCGTGCATATTTTTCATAGGGGGTAAAAATTTGTAGTCCCAAACTGACAACGGTGAATCCTAAAACAAGTGCGCCAAAATTCAGGCTTGGCATGACCAGTTGCACAGCTTTTGCCATAGCGCCTAAATCCGCTCCGATATTGAGCGTATTTGCAAAAAACAGCAGAAGCGTACAAACGTACAACACCCAGCGGGGAAAATGGTCTCGAATATTCCCTGCAAGCCCCTGCCCTGTAACCAAGCCAATTCGAGCACACATTTCCTGCACAATTGCCATAAGCGGAAACGTAAAAGCAGAAAGCCACAATAATTGAAACCCATATTGCGCACCTGTTTGTGAGTAGGTCGCAATTCCAGACGGATCATCGTCGGAAGCCCCGGTCGTTAGTCCTGGACCTAAGGTATCCCAATATTCTTTTCCGCTTTTCAAAGCTTTCTGCTGCAGGATCACATCGCCCATTTGCCTAGACGCATCTATGGCCTGTCCAAGCGCAACTGCCGGAGCTCCGGCAACTTTTTCAATGGTTTTTCTATACTGCTCAGTCATAAAAAAAGTATTGTGTTGACTCTCAGGGGTAAAAGTAGAGAAATAGTCGAAATAAAAAGATAAAAACTTTTTTCAGAAAAGAAAATAGCTTATATCTCTTTACTGGAATTACTTTTATCCTCAAAAGAGCTACATTCTAAGGATAGACCCACTATTTAACCTTTGTCAAGGCCTAAATTTTTAGTATACTACGTTAATGGCTGCAAAGAAAAAAGGCGTACACATACATATCCACCTATCCCACTGGCAATTATTGTTTGTCATCCTTGTCTGTATGATTCCGGTAATCTTTGGGGCACATGCATTATATGCATTTTATCAGGCAAATTTTTATGATTCTTCTCTGAATGGGAGCGAGATAAAAGAAAACCAACAGCAGACAATTCCGCAAGATGTTAAGCGGACAATCAACGAATCCTTTTCTCCCCAACAAACCTTTCGGGTTCCTATACTCATGTATCATTACGTTGAATACGTACAAGATAAAGGTGATAAAATTCGCATATCGTTAAATACCACACCGTTTATACTTGAAGAGGAAATAAAAACATTAGCCGCGGCAGGCTATACCTTTATGACAAGTGCAGAGCTGGCCGACGCATTGGATAAAAAAACAACCCTTCCTCAAAAACCAATTGTCCTTACCTTTGATGACGGTTACCGAGATTTCTATACCGATGTCCTACCAATACTCAAAAAATATCATGTCAAAGCAACAGAATATGTTATTGCTGGTTTTTTGAATAGGCCAAATCATTTACTCGATACCCAAATAACCGAAATTTTGCAAAGCGGATTAGTCGAAATTGGCGCTCATACGGTACACCATGTCTGGTTAAAAGGAAAACCGCTCAAAGAGGTAACCGACGAGGTTGCCCAGAGCAAAACAATCCTTGAACGGCAATTTCATATTCCTGTTGTGTCGTTTGCCTACCCGTTTGGCGCATTTGACGAACAAGCAGTATATGTCGTTAAAAGTGTTGGATTTAAAACTTCGGTATCTACAATTCCTGGTATTGACGCCAGTCGATCAAATAGATTTTTTCTCTTCCGTCTGCGACCTGGGGCACGAACAGGACAAGTGCTTTTGGATTTTTTACAGAAGCAAACATTTTAGGCGTATTAGATTTCAGCATTTTCTCAGATTACTTTAGTAGACTGCTCGCATAAAGACATATGGAAAAAATTAAAAATTATATATTCGCAAATCGAATAAGAACACTTATTGCAGTTATTGCATTGATTATTGTTGGATTTCTGGGATGGCAAAATTTTGGCGCTAAAAAACAGCAAACACAACAGCAAACCGCAAAAGTTGAGAAAGGCACCCTCGTTTTATCACTGACTGAATCAGGACAAGTCGCGGTTACAAACAGAATAAGTATTACTACCCTTGCAAGTGGTGTCATAAACGAGGTAGATGTAAAAAATGGCGATACCGTAACAGCTGGACAAAAAATAACAGTTGTCTCACTTGATCAGGCAGGACAACAACGACAAGCACAAGCGTGGTCAAGCTATTTATCCGCACAAAACACGGTAAGTGCCGCCCAGGCAAAAATAAACTCTTTGCAGTCAGCGCTTTTTACTGCAAATCGAAAATTTGTAAATGGTGCAGGAACACAAAATCCTATTACGGATGATCCCAACTATATTATTCAGCGCGCTGATTGGTTGCAATCAGAAGCAGATTATAAAAATCAACAAAACGTGATTGCGCAAGCACAAGTTTCATTGACAAGTGCTTGGCTTTCATACCAAGCTGCTTTTGCGACCATTACTGCACCTGTGGGGGGAACTATGAATGATCTAATCATCACACCAGGCCTACAAATTGGCAGTTCGGGGAGCACAACGACTTCTTCTCAGGTAATCGGAACAGTGAGAACAGCAGGAAATCCGCTTGTCAGTGTAAGTCTTTCAGAAATAGATGCAACAAAAGTAAAAGCCGGCCAAAAAGTAACGCTCACTTTTGACGCCCTACCAAACAAAACGTTTACCGGAAAAGTCTTGGGGATTAATACAACAGGCATTGTTACAAGCGGTGTTACGACCTATCCTGCCAGCGTGCAACTTGATTTGCCAAATGACACAATATTACCAAACATGAGTGTTAGTGCAAACATTATTATAGGCGTTAAGAATGATGTTTTACTCGTTTCCTCAGGTGCTATCCAAACAACTGGTGGACAAACAAGTGTGCGATTGCTAAAAAATGGCACTATTGTAAATATTCCTGTTGAAGTTGGTGATAGTTCGGACACGCAAACCGAAGTAATTTCAGGACTTTCCGAAGGCGACAATGTTATTATTGGGACTGTCGCAACACAACAATCTGCAACTCCTACGGGATCATCGCCTTTTAGCGCCCGCTTTGGCGGATTTGGTGGCGGCGGGGCCAGGGGTAGTGGTCGATAAAACCACAGACTATGATCTATGATTCATCTTTCACACATTACAAAAATCTACATGACAGGGACAGCCGAAACAACCGCATTATCTGATATTTCATTTGACGTAGAAAAAGGCGAATTTGTTGCTATCATGGGTCCTTCGGGAAGCGGAAAATCAACACTTATGCACACAATTGGCGCATTAGACACTCCTACTTTTGGAAAATATATTTTAGATGGAGAAGATGTAAGCACGTTATCGGATGACCAGCTCGCAGATATTAGAAATAAAAAAATAGGATTTGTTTTTCAGGCATTCAATCTTTTGCCTCGCAGAAGTGCACTCAAAAACGTTATGTTGCCGATGGTCTATGCTGGCATTAAGCGTGCCGAAAGAGAAGTCAGAGCCAAAAAATATTTGGAAATGGTTGGCCTTGGTGACAGACTCAATTACACCACCAATCAACTCTCGGGTGGACAAATGCAGCGGGTGGCCATTGCGAGGGCCTTGGCCATGAATCCGGCGATTCTCTTGGCTGATGAGCCAACCGGAAACCTTGCTTCGGTACAAGGAGAAGAAATTATGCAAATCTTCAAAACTCTGCATTCCCAAGGACATACGATTGTCATGATTACACACGAATCAGACATCGCAGCATATGCAAAACGAATTATTACCATAAAGGACGGAAAGATTGTAGGAGATAAAAGAAACAATAAAGAAAAGAAAAGCACCAAATCATTGGAATTTATTTGAGATTTGATATTTGAAATTTGGATTTTGTTGATATATGGATTTTTCAGAACTTGTATCATCGGCATTTGAAGCATTAACACTTAATAAGTTGCGTACGGGACTTGCAACACTTGGCATTATTATTGGTATTGGTTCTGTTATCGCACTGGTATCGCTTGGACAGGCGGGGCAAAAAGCTGTTGAAACGCAAATTCAATCGCTTGGGTCCAACCTTCTTACTATAATTCCCGGGACTGTTCGACCGGGTAATATACAAAGTGCTTCGGGAACTTCAACTACGTTAACCCTGGAAGACGCAAAAGCAATAGCGGATAATCGTTCGTTTACCGAAATTCAGAGTGTTTCGGGAGAAATTCTGCGGCGCGCCCAAGTGGTTGCGGGAAGAAATAATACAAACACTCAGGTTGTTGGGGTAATGCCGCCGTACCAAAATGTCCATAATTTAACCATGCAAAATGGCGCGTTTATTGAAGGTCGCGATGTGTCCGGACAGGGAAAAGTTGCGGTACTTGGCCCAACCACTGCATCAAATCTTTTTGGAGAAGGTGTTAATCCGGTGGGAAAGATTATTCGCATCAATAAACTAAGTTTTCGTGTTATTGGAGAAACAGTGTCAAAGGGCGGCAGCGGGTTTCAAAATCAGGACGAGATTGTATTTATTCCTCTCACCACTGCCCAAAAACAGCTCTTTGGCGTTGCCTTTATTGGATCAATTGCTATTGCGGTAAAAAATCCAGAGAGCATGAACGATATCCGAGATCGGGTAGGATACTTTCTTATTGCCAGGCATAAAATTGCAGATCCGGCAAACGCAGACTTTACCATTTTTTCCCAAGCCGATGTATTAGGAGCAGCGCAGCAGATAACAGGAATTTTTACAACACTTTTGGGTGGCATTGCAGCAATTTCTCTGTTAGTTGGCGGTATTGGGATTATGAATATCATGCTTGTTACTGTTACCGAACGCACGCGAGAGATTGGTCTTCGGAAAGCATTGGGAGCTAAAAAACAAACAATTATTACACAGTTTTTGTTTGAGGCAATTATGCTCACCTTTGCAGGTGGAATTCTAGGTATGGTATTGGGAATTGCCATTTCATATATCATTTCTTATTTTATTAACCTGCCTTTTATTTTAGTATGGTCGTCAGTTATTCTTGCAATTGTCGTATCTGGAGGCATTGGTATTCTCTTTGGTTGGTATCCTGCTCGCAAAGCAGCAAACCTTAGTCCCATTGAAGCACTGAGATATGAATAAAATTGCGAGAGGGGGGTCGAAGATCCCCAAACGTTGAGAGGGGGTGATAGAGTATGAAAAATAACATGGTAGTAACAATAATTGCGGTACTCGTTGTTGGAGCGGTTGGATTTTTTGCAGGAACAAAGTATCAGCAAACACAAACATCGGGAGGTGTGCGATTTGGCGGGCAAAATGGACAACAAGGTTTCCGTCCTGTTTCTGGACAGATTGTTAGCGCTGACGACACAGGAATTACGATAAAAATGAGGGATGGAAGTAGTAAAATTGTCATTATTCCCGACAGTGCGTCTATTAGTAAACCAACACAAGCGTCTAAAAGCGCCTTAAAATCAGGAGAACAAGTCATGGTAATGGGCAAAAGCAATACTGATGGTTCTGTAACAGCCCAGATGGTTCAGCTCAATCCTATCTCTAGAAATCTTGGCAATACTGCGCAATAATAAACGTGTGCAGCATCGTTTTTTACCCATCGATTTTTTACGAAGCGTTGCCATATTTGGTGTTATTGTTACGCATGTGTATTCGTACAATCTCACCAACCCAACAAACTATTTTATCTGGAATTATCTCCATTTTGTTGTCGTAGCGTTTGTATTTTGCTCAGGTTTTGTCATGACTGCCAAATACAAGCATTTTTTTATCGACATGACAAAGACATTGGTTTGGTATAGAAAGCGATTTATTAGACTGCTTGTACCCTTTTATATCTATCTTTTTACACACTATACGCTTTGGTTCCTGTTTCCTCATTTCTTTTCTGGGCTGGGACTGGAAAAATCATCAACGTTTCTCCTCCAATCCCTCCTACTTATTGGAGGGGTCAATCTTAACTGGTTACCACTCCTCTTTATACAGCTTGCCTTCCTATTTCCTCTTTTTACTCTTCTTGTCCGCAAAAGAAATCTTGTGATCTGTTATCTGGCATTTGCCATATTAGTAACACTCTTTTTTACGATACAAACATCTACGGCCTACTCGTATTACCGCTTCGTTATGTGGATTCCTTGGTCTCTTATTTTACTCACAGCAATGTATTTTTATTCCAAAGAGAAAGAAAAAATAAACAGTAAAAAGTATGTGCTGCTAATAGCGGCAAGTTTTGCTATTTTTATCATTCTTTTTATGCTCTTTCAAACACTTCACAGATCACTAACTCTTATCGATCATAAATATCCGCCGGATTTTTACTATCTTTCTTACGCAACATGCATGACACTTCTTGTCTATTCTTTTAGCAAAATCCGGATATTGGAAAAAAGTTTGATAAGTAAAATCTACGTTTTTATCAGTCAACAGGCGTATCCTTTATTTTTTATTCACTATATTGTTTCGGATAACATGCTGCAAATAAAAAAATCACTAGCATTTTTATCAAGCCCTATAACACAGACTGTTTTTGTCCTTATCATAAGCATTAGCATCAGCTATCTCATACAGAAAGCGAAAGCTCTTATTTTTTCAAGTAACGGTTAAAAAAATCAACTGATCGCTCCATTGCCTGATTAAAGCTTTGGGAAATATTATGATCTGCTCCTGGATAGGTATAATACTCTACTGTCTTCCCTGCTTTTTGGAGCTTATCTTTTAGAGATTGCGAGAATCCAATTGGTACCTCTTCGTCATTAAGTCCTACATGTAATTGAATTGGTGCAGTAATATCTGCTAAAAAATACGTCGGATCAATCGAGTGCCAAAATGGAGAATTCTCTTTGGGCGTTCCATACTTCTTGATAATATCTTCTCTCCTGTTATTTCGTTGGGCAAGTTCTCTTGGAGGCGGCTGGTAAGATACTTTTCGTTGCCAATTATACATAAGGTCTTCGTATGATCCGACAACACCACCCCAGATAACTGCTGCTTTTATATCCGTTGTATCAACAACGATATTCCGAAGCGTAATGTTTCCTCCCATTGAATGACCCCACATGCCAATCTTGCCTGGATCTGCATCTTTGAATCGCTTCATTGAAGAAACTGCATTGAGTATATCGGTTGCGTAAGCAGGAGAATAATACGCTCCTTCTGGTTGTCCTTGTGATTTTCCATTTCCTCTGTAATCAGGTTTAAAAACAATGTAACCATTGCTTGCAAATGCATCAACGTAAAAAATGTACCGTTCTGTTGTTTTGTATTGTTCTGGCGGAATATATCCATGATTAAAAATAATTACCGGCCAACCATTTTTAGGTTTTTCTCCTTGCGGAACAGTGAGTAAGGCATACATCGTTAAGCCTTCAGATGTATAGGAGGCAATATACTGATTGTAATGAGTACCTTCTGGCAGTGTTTCTTCAATACGAATATCGCTTCCTGGATAATTTTTTTCTCGCATCGCTTGTATTGTTAGCGGATTGAGACTTTGTTTTATTTCCACTTTCGGAATTGATTGTAGTATAGTAGGTAATTTTATTTTTGCTGCAAATACCGCAATAGCAACAATACATAGTACTTCTATTACAAGGGTATATTTTTTCATACGCAAATGTAGTATAAATGAAATGGTACGTTATGTATATTCTCCTCTTTGCTCTTATTTTTGGTATTAATGTTATCCCGGCATTTATGCCTCCGACGTGGATTATTCTTTCTTTTTTTTATTTGCAATATCATCTTGCATTTTTCCCAACTATTCTTTTGGGAGTCATCGCCGCAACAAGTGGAAGAATTGTCCTTGCACTTATTGCAAGACGATGGGTAGAGCCATTTTTGCCTAAGGCGTTTTTTTCAAACTATGCATATTTAGGAACATATCTTGAGGAAAATCAAAAACTCACCATTCCCATTGTCCTTGGCTATGCATTTTCACCAATTTCTTCAAATAGCCTCTTTATTATGGCTGGATTATCAAACTTACCATTACATATTATTGCGTTTTCTTTCTTTATTGGGAGGCTTATCAGCTACTCTTTTTGGATTACAGCTTCCAATCGTCTATCGGATCGTCTTGGAGACATTTTTGCAGGTAGTTTTGCAAGTAAAGCTGCCTTTATAAATGCTCTTTTTAGTCTTATCGTTGTTTTTCTT
>Ga0209515_10000501_pt1 | contig 70132 bp, 72 predicted proteins | sample Subgroupgradi54m_FD_187454 | JGI IMG/M metagenome (GOLD analysis project Ga0209515, IMG submission 187454) | Subsurface groundwater microbial communities from S. Glens Falls, New York, USA - GMW60B uncontaminated upgradient, 5.4 m (SPAdes)... ...
GACCTGTGAGATTATGAGCCTCACGTGCACTGTACACTACCCCGCGCGTTTTGTCATTATAGCTTAAAAAATTGATTTATACAAGGCTAGCTGATATAATTTTAAGGCTAAAATCATGCCAGGGTAGCTCAATGGTGGAGCACAGCATTCATAACGCTGCGGTTGTGGGTCCGATCCCCACCCCTGGTACTTTTTATGAAGTTTATATTCAAAGGTTACAATTCCAATCTGGAAAAAGGGGAGGTTTTATTTAATTTTGGCCTAATTGGTGAGAAAAACATAGATTTTACCGAGAAAATTTCTTTTCTTCCGGTTCAAAACAAAATTCCGCAAGCGCTTCTGAAGGCCTTATTAGATAATTTAATGCTTATTTTGGGAATTTCGTATTGGAAGTTATATTGTCCCAAAGACATCATTATTGAATCCAATTTTTTATCCAAAGAGCAGGCAGAATTTTGGAATACCATTTACACAAAAGGTCTGGGAGAGTTTTTTTACAAAAATAAGATTGATTTTAGAGGTTTGGTAAATTTTCCTTTCATTAAAGGTTTGGAAACAAAGCCCACAGCTTTTTTAAGAAAAGACCGCTATCTTTTGGGAATTGGCGGAGGAAAGGATTCAATAGTTGCTGCAGAGATGCTTAAAAGCGAAAACAAAGAATTCGAGCTTTTAATAGATGATGCGGAAATTCAGAGAGGTGTTGTTGGGATAATGAATAAAACACCTATTGTCAAAAAAAGAGAATTGGATTCTAAGCTATTTGAGCTTAATAAAGAAACCGGAGTTTATAATGGTCATATTCCAATATCTGCAATTTATGCATTTTTGGGATTATTATTTGCGGTTTTTTATGATTATAAATATTTTGTTGTGGGCAATGAAAAAAGCGCAAATTATGGCAATGTTGAATATTTGGGAGAAATGATTAATCATCAGTGGAGTAAGTCTGAAGAATTTGAAAAACTTCTTAATAATTATTTACAAAAGTTTATAACTCCAGATCTTTCTTATTATTCTCCTTTACGCAATATGAATGAGCTTGAAGTGGTAAGGGAATTTGTAAAGTATCCACAATATTTCAAAGTTTTTTCAAGTTGCAATAAGAATTTTAAGATCCTCCGCCCTGATGGGCTTCGGAAGGGCAAGTGGTGTAATAAGTGTCCGAAGTGTCTTTTTGTTTTTATTTGTCTCTCAGCTTTTCTTTCCAGAAAAGAAGTTTTAGCTATTTTTGGCAATAATCTTTTTGAAGACGAAAGTTTAATTCCTCTTTTTGAAGAACTTATTGGAATTAAGAATTTCAAGCCATTTGAATGTGTTGGAACGCCTGAGGAAGTAAAAGAAGCTTTATTAGAAATTGTAAAAAAAGGAGAATTTAATAACAGCGTTCTTATTAAACATTATAAAAGTTTATGAAGTTTGATAGATTAAAAAATAAAAAGATATTAATTGTCGGAGCGGGAATTGAGGGGAGAGCTGTAGAGAAATATTTACGCACGCACCTTAAAGGTGTGAAGCTAAACTTAGTTGATCAGAAGGATGGCCTTGATTATCTAAAAAACCAACAAGATTATGATATTGCAGTGAAATCTCCTGGAGTAAAGCCTGAACTAATTACAATTCCATACACAACTGCAACAAATATTTTTTTATCAAATGCAAAAGGAAAGGTAATCGGCATAACCGGAACAAAAGGCAAGAGCACAACATCAACATTAATTTATAAAATGTTAGAAAAGCAAGGATTAGATGTTTATCTGGGCGGAAATATCGGACAATCGCCTTTGGATTTCATAGAAAAATTAAATGATAATTCTTGGACTGCTCTGGAAATGTCTTCATATCAGTTGAATGATTTAAAGATAAGTCCGCACATCGCAGTTGTTCTTATGATAATCAGTGAGCATTTGGATTATCATGGAAGTCAGGAAAAGTATATTGATGCGAAAAGAAATATTTTAAAATTTCAAACAGCTCAAGATTTTGCAATTATCAATAAAGATTATCCTGCAAGTCATGAATCGGATATTCACACAATAGGACAAGTTTTTAGAATAAGCAGGGAAAGAGAAGTGGGGAATGGATGTTTTGTAGATAAAGATTGTATTTGGTATAGCCGAGATGGGCAAAAAGAAAAAATAATTGAAACTGACAAGATAAAACTTTTGGGGCGTCATAATTTGGAAAATGTTTGCGCAGCGACTTGCGCTGCGAATTTAGCCGGTGTTTCGAAAATTAATATTATTAAAGTTTTGGAGGAATTTGGGGGACTGGAACATAGGCTGGAATTTGTCGGAGAAAAAAATGGAATCACTTTTTATAATGATTCTCTTTCGACAATTCCGGAAGCAGCAATTGGAGCTTTGCAAGCTCTTCCGGATACAGAAACACTTATCGCGGGAGGACATGACAGGGGTTTGGACTACAGCAGTCTTGGGCAATATTTAAATAAGGGGCAGATAAAAACATTAATATTGTTTCCGCCAACAGGACAAAAAATTTGGAATGAAGTTTGTAAGTCTACTTCGCAAGTAAGCCGTCCGGAGAAATTTGATGTTACAACCATGGAGCAGGCAGTGAGAATTGCAAGCGCAGAAACTGCTCCTAACAAAATATGTTTGTTATCTCCCGCATCTGCGAGTTTTGGAATATTCAAAGACTACATAGATAGAGGTAATCAATTCAAAAAAGAAATTTCAAAGTTGTAAATAGATGGTTCAAAAACAGAAGATAGAGGAAATGTTTGATAGCATTGCTTGGAGTTACGATTTCCTCAATCATTTTTTGTCTCTTGGAATAGATATTTATTGGAGGAAAAAAGCAGTCAGCTTGTTAAGAAAGACAGCTCCGAAGAAAATTCTTGATGTTGCCACAGGAACTGCAGATTTTGCAATTGAAGCAATTCGTCTTAATCCGGAAAAAATTATTGGGGTTGACATCTCTGCAAAGATGCTTAAGATTGGAAAAGAAAAAATAAAAAAACTAAATTTAGAAAAAAACATTGAACTTCTTCTTGCCGATTCCGAAAAACTTCCTTTTGAAAATAATTATTTCGACGCAATAACAGTTGGTTTTGGAGTAAGAAATTTCGAAAATTTAAAAAAAGGGTTATCAGAAATGTACAGAGTTTTGGATAAAAATGGAACTGTTGTTATTTTGGAATTTTCAAAACCCAAAGCTTTTCCGCTAAATTATATTTTTAATTTTTATTTCAAAAACATCCTCCCAAATATCGGTAAATTTATTTCAAAAAACAAAATTGCATATTCTTATTTACATCAATCCGTACAAGCATTTCCGGACGGGGAAGATTTTCTTAAGATTTTGAAAAAAATCGGATTCTCACGCTTGCAACAAATTCCTCTAACATTTGGCATTGCATCAATTTATATTGGCAAAAAAGGATAGCTTTGTTACTACTTGACAAGTAGTTATAGTATCAGTATACTAGTATGATAAAGTTAAATTTATATAACTTCAAAAAGGATGTGGATAAAAATCTTGAGGAATTAATTGAAGCGCTTTTAGATATGCAAACAAAAAAGAAAATGTATGATTTTTTGAAAGGAATCTTGACGCCTAAGGAGCTTTTGGAAATTCCTAATAGACTACAGATTGTAAAAATGCTTAAGCGTGGCATATCTCATCATGAAATTGCGGTAAAACTGCATGTTGGTGTTGCAACAGTTGCGCGAGGGTCACGCGAAATTCAGAAAGGGAGCTTTCAAAATGTATAACTTTGAAAATAATAAATCAATAAATAGTTCATGGGGACGACCTCTTATGTAGGAGGTCTGTTTTCATGTCGATGTAGCAACCTCCGAAAGGAGGTTTTTTTGTGTCAGTCGAAAATTATTAAATGGAAGGAGGTGTTAAATATGTTTGGAAAAGAACAAAAAATAAATTACGATATAGAAATAGATAATGGTAAAGAAGTAGAGGCTAGAGGAAGAACATTATTGTTAGATAATTTCGATAGCTTTACCTACAACCTTTATCAGTATTTGGCAGAATTGGGTTCGGAAGTCGAAGTGATAAGAAATAATGTTAGCATTGAAGATCTGGTTCTTTTATCACCAGAGAGACTGGTAGTTTCACCTGGGCCATCGCATCCTCGTAAAGCTGGAGTTTCAATGGATGCTATCCGTTACTTTGCAGGTAAAATTCCTATACTTGGAGTTTGTCTGGGTCATCAGGCTATTTCTGAAGTTTTTGGAGGAATAGTTGCTCATGCAGGGGAAGTTAAGCATGGAAAAATGTCAAAGATTACTCATGATGGAAAAGGAGTTTTTGCTGATTTACCAAATCCGTTTAATGCAATTCGTTATCATTCATTGGCGCTTAAAGAAGATGCTGTTCCTTCAGAGCTTGAGGTGTCGGCGCGAGCAGAAAGCGGTGTCATCATGGGAGTAAGACATAAAACTTTACCAATTGAGGGAATTCAATTTCATCCTGAGTCAATTTTAACAGAAGGAGGGAAGACAATCCTTAAGAATTTCCTGAACATGAAAATTTGATCTGCTATACTAGATTAAATTATGAAAAGAGTGTATTCGGGGATTCGGGCGACAGGGAGGTTGCATTTGGGAAATTATTTTGGGGCAGTCAAAGGGATGCTTGAGCTACAGGACAAATATGACTGTATTTTTTCCGTGGTTGATTTGCATACAATTACAGTTCCATATGATATAAAAACCCTAAAACAGTCTGTCCGGGAGATTGTTATTGACTACCTTGCAGCCGGTCTGGATCCGAAGAAATGTAATCTGGAAATTCAATCAATGGTTCCGCAGCACACTGAATTGGCATACTTATTATCAACAATTTATCAGGTTTCGCGTCTTGAAGATTTGCCAACATACAAAGAGAAAAAAGCTCAATATCCAAGATATATAAATATGGGGCTTTTGTATTATCCGGTTCTCATGGCAGCAGATGTTTTGCTTTATAAAGGAGAACTAGTGCCTGTTGGAATAGATCAGGAGCCTCATTTGGAAGTAATGCGGGAAATTGCCCGTAAGTTTAATAGTATGTACGGTCAAACATTTCCTGAACCCCAGAGATTTAAAACATCCGGGGAATATGTTCCATCTCTTTCAGGTACCGGAAAAATGAGCAAGTCAGTTGAAGGAAGTTTTATTAATTTAACAGATGATTTGAAGACAATTAAAAGCAGGTTAGCAGGAGCGCCAACAGATAGCGGAACAGTTGGGGGAGAGTTGCCAAAAACAGGAGGAATTGCGAATTTATTTGCGCTTTTGAATCTTTTCAAGCTTGAAAAAGAGTATAAGAAATTTGAACAGGATTATAAAGATAAAAAAATCAGATATTCAGAGCTTAAGGAGACTTTAGCGATAGGTATTTTCAGTGAGCTTTCTCCATTTCAAAAAAGGAGAAAAGAGTTTGAAGGTAATTCAAAACTTGTTGATGAAATTATTGATGAAGGAAGAAAAAAGTGCTTGTTAATGGCAGAGGAAACCCTAAAAGAAGTTCGCAGTAAAATGGGATTGGCTTAGCCTCTTTTTTTGTGGTATACTCGTGGACGAATGGCTACGAACGGCAAAAAAAATCATAAAAGACAGAAAATCGCCAAAATCAAGATAAAGACAACATGGAAAAACCTGATTGTCTATGCTTTCTTATTCCTTTTTGCCATGTTTCTCTTCCTGGGAGTTAATAACAATCAGCCTTTTGAAGATGCAAAAACAGTTCCGCTTTCTCAGGTTGTATCTGATGTAAAAGCGGGTAAAGTTTCAGAAATAGAAGTTTTGGAGAATAAACTTGTAATTAAGAAAGGCAAAGAGACTCTGCAAAGTTTCAAGGAATCAGGAGCTAATGTTTATCAGATATTTAAAGACGCAGGGGTGCAATTAGACAAAACAAAAGTTGTTATAAAAGACGAAACAGGACTTAATAACTGGTTAAACATTATTTCCTCAGTTTTGCCGATTATCCTAATGGTTGCATTTTTCTATTTTATTTTCCGTCAGGCAAGGGGCGCTCAAGAAAACATTTTTTCTTTTGGAAAGTCAAAGGCTATGCTTTTTAGTAAAGACACTCCGGGAATTGGATTCGCAGATGTTGCAGGGGTAGATGAGGCAAAGCAAGAATTAACAGAAATCGTAGATTTTTTGAAAAACCCGGGAAAGTATAAAGCAATGGGAGCCAGAACTCCAAAAGGGGTTTTGATGGTTGGGCCTGCAGGAACAGGAAAAACTTTATTGGCAAGAGCAACAGCAGGAGAAGCAAATGTTAAATTTTTCTCAATGGCAGGAAGTGAATTTATGGAAATGCTGGTTGGAGTCGGAGCTTCGAGAGTCCGTGATCTTTTTAACACTGCAAAAAAAGCTCAACCCGCAATAATTTTCATAGACGAAATTGATGCAATTGGAAGACAGCGCGGAGCAGGATTCATGGGAGGACATGATGAAAGGGAGCAGACATTAAATCAAATTTTGGTTGAAATGGATGGATTTGCCCCGACAGAGCAATTAGTTGTTATGGCAGCAACCAACCGTCCTGATGTTTTAGATCCGGCGCTTGTCAGACCGGGAAGATTTGACAGAAGAGTGGTTTTGGATATGCCGGATGTCGTAGGCAGGGAAGCAATTCTGGCGATTCATGCTCGGGGTAAGCCATTTACAGCTGATGTTAACTGGAAAAAAGTTGCCAAAAGAACAGTCGGATTTTCTGGAGCAGATTTAGAAAATATGCTTAATGAATCGGCAATTTTGGCAGCAAGACTTAACAAGAAAGCAATTGACATGCGTGATTTGGAAGAGGCAGCAACAAAAGTAAAATTGGGACCTGAGAAAAAAAGATTGCAATCTGAAGAAGACAGAAGAATGACTGCATATCACGAAGCAGGGCATGCTCTGGTTTCTTGGGAAATGCCTCACATGGATCCTGTTCACAGAATTTCAATTGTCAGCCGCGGAATGAGCCTGGGACATACAATGATGGAGCCAACCGAACATATTCACGAAACAAAAACAAGACTTATTGAGCAAATTGCTGTGATGCTTGGGGGAAGGGCAGCGGAAAATATGATTTTCAAAGAAATGACAACAGGCGCATCAGATGATATTGCCAAAGCAACTGATGTTGCACGGACAATGGTAGTTGAATATGGAATGAGTGAGTTGGGACCGATTAATTTGGAAACAGAACAGAAAACTTTTTATGATCAGAAAACTATTTCTCCTATCATGGCCGCAAAAATTGATGAGCAGATTAAGAAAATTACAGATGCGGGATATAAATCAGCTGTTGGAATTCTTTCAAGATTGAAAAAAGAATTGGATATTATTGCGAAAGAACTCTTGAGCAAAGAAACAATTGACGCAGATAGTTTTGCAAAACTCCTCGGCCCTAAAAAAGCTCTTGTCCCAGTCAGGGCATAATCATTTTTTAAGTTCATCAATAAATGTTTTTGCTTTGGGGCAAATACATCTTGGGCTTTTGCAATAAGAACAGCCTTCTTTATACTTTTCTCTTAAAGAGGTTTCCATAGAATAATTTCCCTTTATTCTCTTTAGACAATTGGCAATAGCAAAACTCCATGCGATTGTATCGGCTATTTCTGATTCCCAGGGCTTCATATCATCTTGAAAAGATACAGCTCTTAATTCTTCTTCGGTGTCTCCATAAGAACTGCCAATTAATTCTCCTATTTCATCTGTGACTCGACCCGATGCCTTTATAAGAATCTCTTTAAGATTTCCTGTAAAATTATTCGGGTACATACTCTCCAAATGATTTTGCCATTGTTCAAGTGAACGGGGAGTATTATTTAATGGTAAGCTTGGTTTCCAGTCTTGAGGTTTTTCACATTTTTGATTTTTAGCTAAAAGACAAGGCATTTGTTTGCAGTGTGGACAGCCAGAACCGAATTTCTTCTCTAAAATTTGTTCAAGATCCATTGTTGCCACATTTGCAAATGTTGCTGTCCAAATAAAAACATTTGTAAGCGAGCGGTCTACAGATTTAAAATCTTCTGGAGTTTTTCGAATAACTTGCTTGAGAGTCACAGCATTTCCTAATAATTTAGCAAGAATAGTTGAGGGTCCGTATCCACATTCTACATCATGCTTTTCATAAATAGCACTTACTCTTTGTTGTAATTCCGAGAATCCCCATTCTTTCCTGGGTTCAGTTTCAGACCTTCTTGGTTGCTCTAGCATTGTTGTCGTATTTTAGACCTAATCTAATTATTTTTCAACAATTATCTTGACAAGAAGAGCAAAACAATGTAAAGTAAATTATGGAGCCACCAAAATCTTCTTTTCAATTCGGATTAACTTTTGACGACATTCTTCTTTTACCAGGTTACAGTGATTTTTCCCGTTCCGAAATAAATTTATCTACAAATCTCACAAAAAAAATAAAAATTTCTATTCCCTTAGTATCAAGTCCAATGGATACTGTTACCGAAAGTGAATTGGCAATTGAATTGGCAAAATTGGGAGGAATAGGAATTATTCATAGGAACTTATCAATTGAAAATCAAGTTAGGGAAGTCAAGAAAGTAAAAAAAGCCCGTTCGGTAAACTCAGGGCGAGCTCTGCTCGTAGGTGCGGCAATAGGTGCATCAAAAGGATTTGAAGAAAGAGCAAAAGCGTTGATAAAAGCAAATACGGATGTAATTGTTATTGATTCGGCTCACGGATTTTCCAAAGCGGTAATAGAAACTCTAAGGTTTATCAAAAAAAATTATAAAAACATTGATGTTATTGCAGGAAATATTGCAACTGCAGACGCTGCGAAAGCTCTCATTAAGGCAGGCGCAGATGCATTAAGGGTTGGGATGGGACCCGGAGCAATTTGTACAACAAGAGTAGTTTCAGGAATGGGTGTCCCGCAAATAACAGCAATATTGGAAACTGTTAAAGTTGCGAAAAAATTTGGAGTTCCTGTTATTGCGGATGGAGGAATTAAATATTCAGGGGATATGATGAAGGCACTTGCTGTTGGAGCATCAACAGTTATGATGGGAGGATTTTTTGCTCAATCTCTTGAGGCGCCCGGTAAAACAGTTATCTTAAAAAAGTCCGAAGTTCCGTCAAGATTTCAAAGCGTTTTTAATGGCACCAAAACTTACCGGTTCAAAGAATATAGAGGAATGGGTTCAGAGGCAGCGATGAAAAAAGGAACACAAATTAAATCCGAAGACGAATTTCATGGCAAAAATTATAAAGACCGCGTATTGGTTGCAGAAGGAGTCGAGGGGTTGGTTCCGGTGAAAGGAACGGTTAGCGAATTGGTTGATCAGGCAATTGGCGGAATAAAATCCGGCATGTATTATGTTGGTGCAAAAAACATGCACGAACTTTGGAAAAAATCCAAATTTATCCAGATAACACAAGCGTCTTTAACAGAAAGTCATCCGCATGATATTTTTGTTACCAATCCCGGGAAAAACTACGCATGATTATTATTGTAGACTTCGGATCACAAACAACTCATCTTATTGCGCGGCGTCTTAAAGAAATTGGAGTTAGTGTAAAAATCATTCATCCTGAAAAGATTCTGAAACAAGTTCAGAATGACACGACTATAAAGGGCATTGTCCTTTCCGGAGGGCCGGCATCTGTATATGGAAAGAATGCGCCAACAATTAATGCAAAAATTTTCAGTCTTGGAATTCCAATTATTGGCATTTGTTACGGACTTCAGCTAACAGCTCATCTTTTGGGGGGGAAAGTAGTTTCCGGTAACAAAGAATACGGTCCTGTTGAATTGAAAATTGAAAATTTAAAATTTAAAATTACAAAAGATTTGATAAAATCTTTTGTTGTCTGGATGTCTCACGGAGATGAAGTCACTAGATTGCCTAAGGGTTTTGAGACAATTGGTTCATCCGATGGAGTACCTTTTGCATTTGTTGAAAATAAGGATAAAAAAATATATGGTCTTCAATTTCATCCGGAAGTAGAACACACCCAGTATGGCTTACAAATTCTTAAGAATTTTGTTGAAATATGCGGTCATCCTGAACGAAGTCAAGGATCTCGAGATTCTTCGGCTGCGCCTCAGAATGACATTATTGATAATATAAGGAAAATTGTTGGGGAAAATGATTATGTGATTGGGGCAGTGTCAGGAGGAGTAGATTCCACAGTTGCCGGCACTTTAACAGCAAGAGCAATAGGGAACAGATTTATTCCGATTTTCGTTGACAATGGGTTAATGAGAAAGGGAACGGAGGAGCATGTGATTCAAATATTTAAGAAAATCGGCATCAAACCCATAGTAGTAAATGCGGTAGGGGAGATGCTCAGACGACTCAAAAAAATTATTGATAGTGAGAAAAAAAGAAAAATTATTGGGAATTTTTATATAGAAATCTTTGAGAAAGAAATGAAAAAATTATTAAGAAAAAAGATACCTGTAAAGTTTTTGCTGCAGGGTACGATTTATTCAGATGTTATTGAGTCCCAAGGAACAAAACATTCAGCTAAAATAAAAAGTCATCACAATGTAGGAGGACTTCCCAAAAAAATGAAATTAAAACTTTTGGAGCCAATGAGAAATTTTTATAAAGATGAAGTTAGGGAAATTGGAAAAAAGTTAGGATTGCCTGAGGAATTTATAAATAAACAGCCTTTTCCGGGTCCCGGATATGCGGTTAGAATTAGAGGCGAAGTTACTAAAGAAAGACTTATCATGGAGAAAAAAGCGGACGAGATTGTGCTTTCGGAATTGGGAAAATCAGGAATTTTACTTAAAGTATTTCTTTCTTTTCCGGTTATGACGAATGCATATTCAACAGCAGTAAAAGGAGATGGCAGGCATTTTGGGGAAGTTGTGGCTCTTAGAATTGTTGAGTCAAAAGATATCATGACATCCACCTGGAGTAAGATGCCGTATGATATCCTACAAAAAATCTCCTCAAGAATTGTGAATGAAGTCCCCGGAGTTTCGCGGGTCGTCTACGATATTACCACCAAACCTCCAGCAACAATGGAGTGGGAATAGCTACCGGAGATTTAGAGTTTCACCGCTAAAAATAATATTTTTTGGTTGGATAATAACTTGTCTTTTGCCTTTTTTTACATATCCTGCATTAATACTTTGAAGTTTGTGTTTTTTTATAATTCTTTGCGTTTTTTCAATATCTTTTTCGGGAATAAATAGGGCATAATCCATTCCCATGTTAAATGTTTGGTACATTTCATAATCAGAAAGATTGGCATGTTTTTGTATAAAATTAAAAATCTCTTGGGGTTCAAATATCTTTTCAATAACATAAGTAAAGCTTGAGCGGGATCTCATTATTTTTCTAAGTCCATGCCCTGTTATATTTGAAATGTAATGAATATCAATTTTGTTTTTTTGTAAGTCTTCAATTAACCTTGCATAAATATTTGTTTTTGTTAGAAGCGCTTCTCCATAAATTTTTCTATTTGAAAGTTTTGTCGCATATCCTTTAGGGAGTTCTTTTGCTAATATTCTTGCTAAAGACAGTCCATTAGCGTTGATGCCATTGGATTTTAATAATAAGATTTTATCCCCTGCTTTTAAATTTTTATCTGTAATAAGATTTTGCTTCGGAGAAAATACTCCAATAGCAGAGCCTGCTAATTCTATTGCTTCTTCCTGAATTATTCCTTGCAAAGTTGGCGTCTCTCCCCCGCCCCAAGTTGCTCCAGATAAATTACATGCATTTTGCCATCCTTTTATTAAAGCTTTTGTTCTTTTAATATTTTTAAACCAGCTGCTGTTACCTACTGCCCAATATGCATTTATAGTTAAAGGTTTTGCTCCGACACTTATCAGATCATTTATTATTGTTGCAACAGTATCATGACCGATAATATTGTAATAGGTTTTTCCGGTAATTTTTGATGTAATATCGGCAACAAGATTTTTTGTTCCTAGTCCTTCAATTACGGATGCCATTAAAATATTTTCCTGCTGCCAGACAAAAGCAGATTCCCCTCTGGTATCTGCAATTTCTTTAAATCCGTTTTTCTTAAGGTTTTTTGAAGTTTGTAATGCTCCTTCCTGCGCTAATTTTTTAGCAGGATCCAAATCCTGATAATTAACCCCGGATTTAGAATAAGTAATTGTTCTTTTCATGGTTATACTTTTAATTTGGGGAGTTCAGGAAGTTTTTTATATCCTACAGAGTCAGACCCATTATTAAATAGTGCAATTTCTCTTCCCCCACCAGCGATAAAGACTTCTCCTATGGGAACATCGACAACAGTCCCATGCTCTACTCCGTCTGGATGGCGTTGCCATTCTTGTATAGCTGCAGATCCTTTCAAGATTTGGTATTTTGCTTTTTCTACATCAGATTTAAAAAGATGTGTTTTTCCAGGTTCGAGAAATGAAGTTTCTCTTGGTCTTTTACCGTGCTCTAGCATGCTCAAGATTATAGCTAATTAATTTACTTATGTAAATAGGAAATGGATTTCATATTTTTCTCAATCCTCTTATTGATATCGCCTTTTTCTTTAATAAATTTTTGTTTTGTGAGTTTTGTATAAATTGAAATATAACGATTGCTTATTTTTTTAACAAAGCTTTTTGGCATTTTTGGAGGCTTACCCTCTCCGGAAAATCCCTGTTTTTTAAACCATAATCTTAGAAATTCTTTATCAAAATTTTCCGGCTCTAAATCCTTTTTAAATCTTTTTTTATAAGTTTTTTTAATCCAGAATCTTGAAGAGTCGGGAGTGTGAACCTCATCAATCAAAATTAATTTATTTTTGTAAATTCCAAACTCATATTTTGTGTCAACTAATATGATTCCTGCTTTATTGCAAATTTTTGTTCCTCTTTCAAAAAGTTTAAGAGTTGCTTTCTCCATTTGTTTATAAATCTTTTCCGAAACAATTTTTCTTTTCAGAATTTCTTTTCTAGTCAATCTTTCGTCGTGTCCTTTATCAGCTTTGGTAGTTGGAGTAAGAATAGGTTTTGGAAGTTTCTGATTTTTATGCAGTCCATTTTTAAACTTTAATCCATAAATTAATCTTTCTCCTTTTTGATATGATCCCCAAATTGAAGTTCCGGTAACTCCTGTTATATATCCTCTGACAACCATTTCTATTGGGATTAATTTTGCATTTTTTACAATCATTACATTCGGATCAGGAGTTGATATTAAATGATTTTCTATAATGTCTTTTGTTTTATTAAACCAAAAAACAGATATTAAATTTAATACCTGACCTTTATAAGGGATGTAATCAAGTATTTTGTCGAATGCGGAAATTCTGTCTGTTGAGATAATAATTCTTTTGCCCTTCTTTATATAAAAATCTCGGGTTTTGCCTTGATATTTTTTTCCAAGTTTTTTTAAGTTAACAGTTTTTAAAATATTCATTTATTTTTTAAATATTTTTTATATTTTATTTTCTCCAATATTTTTGTTTTTTGCAAAACAGTATTTTGGAGTTTTATTTTGTATTTGGAAACTTTTTTTAGAATCTTTTTATCATTCGCGCCAATAATGCTTATTGCTAAAATACCTGCATTTTTTGCTCCGTTTATGGCAACTGTTGCAACAGGAATTCCGGGGGGCATCTGAACAATTGAGAGCAAAGAATCAAGTCCGTCCATGTTTTTTGTTTTTATCGGTACTCCAATTACAGGTAAAGGAGTGAGGGATGCAACCATTCCGGGCAAGTGAGCAGATCCTCCCGCGCCTGCAATAATTACTTTTAAACCTTTCTGCAGGGAAGAATTCGCATATTTATAAAGGCTTTTTGGTGTCCGGTGGGCGGATACAATTGTTAACTCATAAGGAACTTTGAATTCATCCAGAATTTTTGCAGCATCACTCATGATTTCCAAATCCGAATCTGAACCCATAATAATTCCAATTAACGGCTTCATATAGAAATCATGCGACGGGCTTTATTTGCTTTTTGCAAACATTCATCAATACTTTCTCCGATAACAGTTATATGCCCCATTTTTCTTTGTATTCGTGATTTTATTTTTCCATAAATGTGTACTGAGACTTTTGGAATTTTTAAAGCATTCTCAATACCAAAAGGAATTCCATTTCCATTTTTTTCTCCCAATATATTTTTCATAACAACAACTTTTGATATTAAATCCGTTTCCCCCAGAGGAAGATTTGTAATTGCTCTGATATGCTGTTCAAATTGAGATGTAATACATCCTTCTATTGTGTAATGACCGGAGTTGTGGACTCTGGGAGCAATTTCATTAACAAGCACATTATTGTTTATATCAAGAAACATTTCAATACCGAAAACTCCTGCTCCTTTGAGATGAAGTGCTACTTTTTTTGCCAAACTTTCTACTTTTTTAAATTGGATTTTGGAAATAGGTGCAGGAACTATAACCGTATCACAGATATTATCTTTATGAATAGCTTGAACAATGGGATAAATTTTCATTTTTCCTTTCATACTTCTGGCAATCATTACTGCCAATTCTTTTTTGAATTTAACAAATTTTTCAACATACAATTCTCTTCCTTTTAATTTTTCAAGTCCTTTTTCTATATCTTTTGCATTCTCTATCAGAGCATTTCCCCGCCCATCATATGCATCGGTTCTGGCTTTCAGTAAAAACGGATAACCGAATATTTTGAAAGCCTCCAAAATGTCTTTTATCGAAGCAACTTGTATGAATTTCGCAGTTGGAATTTTATTTTTGGAAAGAAACTCTTTTTGTTTTAATTTGTCTCTAATCATTCCAAGAGTTGTAGGGGAGGGATTAATAATTTTTCCTTTTTCTATAAGTTTGTTTAATGTTTTATCATTGGCCAGTTCAATTTCAAAGGTAATAAAATCAGATGTTCTGGATAGTTCTATTATTGCTTTTGGGTCCTTGTAATCTGCAACGATTTGTCTATCTGCTACTTGTCCTGCAGGACTTTGCGGAGTTGGGTCAATAACTGTGACATAAAAACCCAATTTTTTTGCAGAAATGGTTAGCATTCTTCCAAGCTGTCCCCCGCCAACTATGCCAATTCTATTTGGATAATCCATCATCTATTTTTTTAAGAAATTTAATACATGCTTGGGGGGCAAGACCAAGATGTTTTTTTGGATCAAGTAATGTCTCCAGTTTTTCTTTGGAAATAAATTTAGTTATTTTTTTGTTGTCTTTTATAAGTTTGGCAAGAGGATTGGTTTTTTCTTCCTGAATTTCTTTCCATGCTTTCATTGAAAGTTCTCTTAATATCTCGTGCATTTCTTGTCTGTTGGCTCCCAATTTCACTGCTTCCATTAAAATTGCTTCTGTTGCCGCAAATGGTCCATAGGTGTTTAAATTTTTTTCAATTCTAGTCTTGTTTATTATCAGTCCTTCTAGAATTTTGATGCTGGTTTGTAATATTTCAGATGCTGCCAAAAACATTTCAGGTAAATAAACTCTTCTATTTGCCGAGTCGTCAAGTGTTCTTTCCAAAAGCATATTTGAAGCATTATCTTTAGAAATATTAGAAAGATTATTTATAACTCTTGCTAGAGAGCAAATTTGTTCTGATTTCCACGGATTTTTTTTAAATGGCATTGCGGATGAGCCAACTTGTTTTGTCCCAAATGGTTCCTGCCATTCACCAAACCCCGGAGATTGCAAAATGCGAATATCAAATGCGAGTTTATTAAGACTTTGCGCAACTGAGGAAAGAAAACTTGAAACAAAATATTCAATTTTACGAGGACCAATTTGAGTTGAAATGTCTACGCTCTCAATTCCCAAATTTTCCATAATCTTTTTTTCCATTTCTATTGCTTTATTTGCATTTGTAAGTTTTACATAACTCGCACTTGTTCCAACTGCTCCTTTAATTCCTTTTCCTTTCAAATTATTTTTAACAAAATTTAATAAATTAAGATCAAGCAGTATGTCTTGAGCATATGTTGCAAAACGGTATCCGAGAGTTGTTGGTTCAGCTGGCTGGAGATGGGTATATGCCATACAAGGAAGATTTTTGTACTCTTTGATTTTTTTTCTTAACTCGGATAATAAATTTTCTAAACTTATTTCAATTAATTTTAAAGACTCTTTGTAGCGGATGGTGTCACTATTGTCTTCAATATCATAAGATGTTGCGCCAAGATGAATTTTTCCTCCTCCAATTTTGGCAAAGCTTGCATAGGTTTTTATTTCTGCCATTAAATCGTGACGGATTTCTTTTTCTATTTCATCGGATTTTTCTATATCAATTTTGTCCTGATTTTTTATAAGATCATCCAGCTCTTTTTTGTTAACTAAGCCTTCTTTGTGTTGAGCTCTTGCCAATTCCACCCAAACTTTTCTCCACAATTTTCTTTTGTAAATCTCAGACCAAATTGTCCTCATTGCAGTTGTTCCATATCTCCATGTAAAAGGGGAAAGGTATGCTGAATGATCAAAATTTTTCATTAGAGTTTGATAATCTCGTTTCTTTTTGCTCCGGTTGATATATAGGATATTGGCATATTGGTTAATTTTTCTATTGCTTTTAAATATATTTTTGTTTCTTTTGGCAAATCATTATATTTAGTAATTCCTTTTGTAAGCTTATTCCATCCTTTGAAAGTTTTATAAACAGGCTTTACTTTGGAAAGAAAATTAGCGTCCCCGTCATAGTAAAAAACTTTTTTATTTTTGTATGTGTAGCCGGTACAGATTTTAATTTCTTTAAAATTATCAAGAATGTCTAATTTGGTTATTGCAATTTCAGTAAAGCCATTGATTTCCGCTGCAAAGCGAACGAGCTCCGCATCAAACCATCCGCATCTTCTCGGTCTTCCTGTTGTCGCGCCAAATTCTCCTCCGATAGTTCTTAGTTTTTCTCCTGTACCATTTAATAATTCTGTTGGAAAAGGTCCTGTTCCGACTCTGGTTGTATATGCTTTTACAACACCGATAACAGAGTTAAGTTTTTGTGCCGGTATTCCTGCTCCTGCAGAAACTGCACCCGAAAGAGTGGTTGATGCAGTAACAAAAGGATATGTTCCCCAATCATTATCCAGAAAAATTCCCTGTGCCCCTTCCAAAAGGATAGTTTTATTTTTTTTCAAAGCATCTTGAATTATCGGGTGGGGTTCTTTAATGTAGGGCATTAATTTTTTTAAGAATTTGAATAAATTATTTTCTATTTCTTTTTGATTCAGAGCTTTTTCTCCAAGAGAGACTAATATCCTATTTTTTACGGACAATTGCACTGAAAGTTTTTGGTTTAATATTTTTTTGTCCAATAAATCAAAAATGCGGATTCCATTGTAACTCACTTTATCAGCATACACAGGTCCAATTCCCCGTCCTGTTGTTCCTGTTTTTCCTTTTCCTTTTGCTTCCTCGTACACCTTATCTAACAGTTTGTGATAAGGCATAATGATATGACATCTTGGTGAAATAATTAATCTATTGGCAAGATTAACCCCGGCTTTCTTAAGCATTTCAATTTCCTGAATTAATACTTCAAGATCCAAAACCGTGCCATTTGCGATAATTGCAATAGTATTTTTGTAGAAAACACCTGATGGAACAAGGTGCATGGCAAATTTTCCGTAGTCGTTGATGATAGTGTGGCCTGCGTTATTTCCTCCGTGGAAGCGGATTACGTAGTCTGATTTTTTGGAGAGGTAATCGATTATTTTGCCTTTTCCTTCGTCTCCCCATTGAGCCCCGATAATTAGACTAAGAGCCATAGTTAACCAGAGGATATTGTAATAGAGGACAACGGGAAATGCAATGGCTAAAGTGGTAGAATATTGGGGCTATGGATGAAGTATCGCAAATAAGAGAAAGGGTGGATATTGTTTCTTTTATTTCAGAATATATTCCTCTTAAAAAAATGGGAAGGAATTTTAAGGCAGTTTGTCCTTTTCATAACGAAAAAACCCCGTCTTTTGTTGTCTCTCCGGAAAGACAAATTTGGCATTGTTTTGGCGGGTGTAACAAAGGCGGAGACATATACACATTTTTAATGGAATATGAAAATCTGGAATTTGTTGAAGCTTTGCGGATTTTGGCAAAAAGAACAGGAGTACAACTTCGCGAATCCGGTTTTGAAGTTGGAATTTCTTCCAAAAAAGAAATAATTTATAAATTAAATCAAATCGCAATGGATTTCTATCATTATGTTTTAGTCAATCATAAGGCAGGCAGACAGGCCCTTTCTTATTTAGCTGAAAAAAGAAAATTGGATAAAAGACTCATGGAAACTTTCATGATTGGGTTTTCGCCAAAAGAAGGAAATTCTTTGTCTAATTATTTAATCAATAAAAAAGGTTACAAAAAAGAAGATCTGGTTGAAGCGGGACTTGCGTTTTATTCAGGATCAAGAGTCATGGACTTTTTCAGAAATAGAGTTATGTTTTCTCTTTTTGATCACAGAGGAAATGTTGTGGGATTTTCCGGCCGTGCAATAGAAGAGCCATATAATGGCGGAAAATATATAAATACCAGGGAAACGCTTGTTTATCACAAGGGGAGTATGTTTTTTGGGCTAAATACAGCAAAAGATGAAATCAAAAAAATGGACAAGGTAATTGTGGTTGAAGGAGAACTGGATGTTATTTCATGCTTTGCTAATGGAGTTAAAAATGTAGTTGCAGTAAAAGGAACTGCGTTAACAGAAGATCAGGTTGCTCTTGTCTCGCGATTTACAAACAATGTCTGTATTTGTTTTGATCAGGACGAGGCAGGATATACTGCAACAAAAAGAAGTTTGCCATCTTTAGAGAAAAAAGGAATGAATATAACAACTTGTATTTTTGAAAATGCCAAAGATGCTGACGAGGCAATCAAAAATGACCCTATCTCGTTTAAAAAATCAATTCAAAAAGATATTCCGGTTTATGATTATGTTTTTTCAAAAACATTTGCTGCTTTTGAGAAAGATAGGGTATATGGAAAAAGCAAAATCAGTGAAGAATTGTTGCCTATTTTTACCCGTATTTCAAATGAGATAGTTAAAGAACATTATCTGAAAAAATTAAGTAGCGATCTTGGTGTTTCTTTGGATGCTTTGAATAGGGAAATAGAAAGAATAAATAAAAAAGAAATTATAAAAGATAATATTTTTGTTGCTAAAAAAGATAAAAGATCAAGAATTGAGATTTTGGAAGATTATTTAATCTCTCTTATTGTTCAGCATGAAAATCCAAAGCAGATTTTAGAAAGTTGTCTTTCAATTCTTAAGGATTATAAATTTGATACGGATTCCTACCAGAAAATAATAAATTATTTATCGGACCATTTCAAAAATAAAAGTCAGTTTAAAAGCCGGGATTTTCTAAATATTTTGCCTCAGGAACTTGTAGTTTCTTTTGATACTTCTTTTTTAAGTCCGATGCCTAAGTTTGACGAGGATAGTAAGTATGAAGAGGAAGTAGAGAAAGTTGCAAGAGAGCTAAGAGCACTTTTTTTGAAAAATAAAATAAGAGAAATCTCTTTTAATCTTAAGTTGGGTGAAAAGGACGAAGATTTAAAAAAAATAGAAGATTTGGAACAAGAACTAGCCTCAACTATTGGTCTTTTGGGAAAGAGCTAAAGTGTGGTAAAATAGATCTTCAGAGAAGATATGAAATCAAAAGATAAGAAACCCGATATTCTTTCCGATATTGTAGCATCTGCAAAAAAAAGAGGCTATATTACTCAGGATGAGATTTTGTCTATTTTCCCAAGGCCGGAAGAGCACCTTCTGGAACTTGACCATTTGTACGACAGACTTTTGGATTCAAATATTGATGTATTTGAGTCTGTTGTAAAAGATCAGGATGGAGAGAATAAGCCAATGGAGGCGTTGGAAAAAGAACTTGAGGCGTTGACAGTGCTAACCGAGGGTACGGTTTCAGATCCTGTCAGAATGTATCTTAAAGAAATAGGCAGAATTCCGCTTCTTAAATTTGATCAGGAAATTTCTCTGGCAAAGAGAGTAGAAAAAGGGGACAAAGCAGCCAAAAAAATTCTCACTACATCTAACCTCCGCTTGGTAGTGTCAATTGCCAAGAAATATGTAGGACGTGGATTGACCTTGCTGGATTTGATTCAGGAAGGAAATCAGGGATTAATAAGAGCTGTTGAAAAATATGATTGGAGAAGAGGATACAAATTTTCAACCTATGCGACATGGTGGATTAGACAAAGTATCACAAGAGCTATTGCCGATCAGGCACGAACCATCAGGATTCCTGTACACATGGTTGAAAACATAAATAGATTTTTGAGAACTTCACGAAAATTAATGCAGGAATTAGGTCGTGAGCCAACACCTGAAGAAGTAGCAAAAGTATTGGGAATAGAACCTGATAAAGCTTTGGAAATTATAAAAATTTCTCAGGAACCGGCAAGCTTGGAAACACCCGTCGGAGATGAAGATGACTCAAGGCTTGGAGATTTTATCCATGACTCAAGCGCTCCGACACTTTTTGATTCTGCATCCCGCGAACTTCTGAAAGAGCAAGTTGAAGGAGTACTCTTAACTTTGTCAGACCGTGAAAGAAGAGTTTTGGAAGAGCGTTTTGGTCTAAAAGACGGTAAGCCAAAAACTTTGGAAGAAGTTGGGCGCATGTTTGCTGTCACCCGTGAGCGTATAAGACAAATTGAAGCAAAGGCTTTGAGAAAACTCCGCCATCCATCCCGAGGCAACAAACTGCGTGATTATCTTGGTGATTAATTAGAGTATGGAAGAGGGAAATAAATTTTTATCTTCGAAAACCGCTTTTAAAATTTTTGTTTTTTTAGTTCTTTTAAATCTTCTTTTTCTTGATTTTATTCTTGTTAATGGTCAAAAAACTCAAGTTATAGAAAGAACTGTTTCGGTTCCAGTTACTGCAAATGTTTGTCCTGCAAATTGTCTTGAGGAGATTAAAGAATCCACGCGTTCTGTTAATTTAGCTTTTGTCAAAACTCCAACGCCAACAAAAATTATTCCAACTCAAGCTCAGACTTCTTCGTCTTTGGCAAAAGAATTCTTTGTGCCGTTTGGAACAGGATCCAGTTCTTCAGATGATTGGCAGGATGTTGCAGGACTTAAGGCAACACTAGATCCGGCAAATTACGGTAGCATAAAAACTGTTGTGTTTGAAGCGTCGGTCAGAATTCCAACAGGGAATGAAATTGCTTATGTCCGTTTGTATAATATTACGGATAAACACCCTGTCTGGTTTTCAGATGTATCTTTGGATGGAGGAGTGGGGCAATTACTGGTTTCAAAACCAATTACTTTAGATTCAGGAAACAAGACATATCAAGTTCAAATGAAAACAAGTCTTAAATATCCCGCATTTCTTGATCAATCAAGACTCCATATAATTACTAACTGAGGCTATGTTTTAATCCTGCATTTTCAACCTCTAGTTCATGTTTTTTTTCCTTAAGCTCATCAATTGTTTTATCAGCGTTTTTTATTTTAGAGTTCTTGCCGTAAATAGTTAAGATTGAAGAAAAAGCACCAGCAACACTAATGATCCAGCTAATGAAAATTCCCAAAAGAAGAGATCCAATCACAATAATATAAAGAGGGATACCGCCGAATCTATAGTCGGCAATATAGATGGAAGTGGGAACTGTATTTTGGGTGGCAAAATATGCCATCCCAAGGCCGAAAACGACTAATATTATTAACGCAAACATACAACCTATTCTATAGAAATTAGATTTAAAATATCTTGAGAGAAGAGTAAGAGTTATGAAAGAAAAATTTATTTGTTTTCTAAATATTTTTTGAGTGGTCCCAAATAATATTCTTTCCATCCTCCATCAATATCTTTTGTTTCGTTATCAGGTACGTCTGTATGTAAAAGGTTTATCATTATTTTGTCATTTTCTTCTGTAAGTATAAAAGTAACAATGGAGGAACTATCCCAATTTCCGCCAATCCATTCCTGTTTGAGTTTTTTCGTGCCTGCCAAACTTCCTCCAAGGAAGAATTAACAAGATATGCTTGTTTAATCGTTTTCATAAAATTATTTTATCAAAAAAAGGGAATGAGTTAAAGAAAAAGAGATATGGCAAGTGCGACTATAATGATGAGAATAATAATATTTGGAAGACCGGCAATGGCAAAAATTCCCAAAACCGAGAGAATCCATAATACTAACAATATCGAAGCAACTGCTTGAAAAGGACGGGGTAAAATACCTATTGTCCAAGAAACTACAGCCAAAATAAGAATATTCCATAAGGTAATGGGATGATTATTTATGGAAAAAAGAATTCCGTCCGGAATAGAAATTCCGGAAATCGGACTATATCCGAGAAACCAAAGAATTATAAGAATAATAACAAGGGTAGTCAGCATAATTTATTATTGCATCTCAACATCATTGGGAGTAATCGGATATACCAAGTCAAGTAAATAAACAATTCCCCATGCAACACAAAGATATACAACTGCTGCAAACATTGCTGACCACTCAATAATATTAGAGCCACTGGTACTTGTAATTAAAATACCTCTAAACGGAGCAACTATTGGTTCTGTTGCGGAATAAATAAGACTGGTAAATCCGCTATATGTATTTGCTCCCAATGCTTTTAATGCAAATCTGAACAAAATTAATACTTCAATAAAGCCTAAAATATACCAGATAATCTGATTAAATCTAAAAATAGTTTTTTTCTTGTTAAAAACTTTCTGCGGGGTTTCTCCTCTTACACCGGGTTCTACCCAGGATGTAGTTTTGCTAACAGTCTCAAGCGGTATTGAGTTTTCTACAGTTATTATGTCTTGCATTGCTTCCAGTTGTATCATTTTTAAGATATATCAATTATTTATTACAAATGTAAGACGCAGAACTTAAATAGTGTAAGAAGAATGCAAGAGGTGGTTTGTTATTTGCGGCGTTTGCCGGCTTTTTTAGCTAACATCGCGCGTTTTATAGCAAGTCTTTTTTTGGTCTTGTGTGAATGGGATCTTTTCATTGTCCCGACTCTTATTCTTTTTCTTCCCATACGCCTCATTATACACTATTTTGCTTACCCTGATGATGACTTTAGAACCTATTTCATACATTCTGTCTTGACTATTTAACTATGAAATAGATATTATTTATATTTACATGAATTGTATATATGGGTAGTTTGGCAGAGAAAATAATAGCAAGAGAGGTACAGGAAGAAAACAGAATACAGCAGGAGAAAGTTGCATTACAAAATAAAATAACTCAAGAAAAGAAACAAGAAGCTAATATATCGGCTATGCGTCTTTTTCTTGATAGGTATATTAATAACGATTGGTTTTGGAAATTTATTGCCTATACTTACTTTGTGTGTAAGACCTTAGGTCTTTTTATTTTGTTGGATGTATTTATTTTCAGAAGACCAACTGTAATATTATTCGCGCTAATTCTTCTTTGTTGTTATTATCTCAATCTAAAACTATATAAATTGTACCTCAGAAAAAAAGATTAAAGGAGATAGTTTAAAGACTTCCTTGCTCCCCCTAAAGGACTTATTCATTAACAAGAAGATTGAGTTTGATTATAGCTTAGAAGACTTAAAAATTCTATATCCCAATCTCAGTATAGCAATGCCTACTTACGCATAACTCTTTCTTTTGGTAGAATCCACTCACAAGGAAGATGTAATGATATATAAAGAAAAACCTGTTGTTTTAAAAGCAAGAAAATAGTATAGAATTAAAAAAGAAGATTTAAACAGTATTAAAAAAAATAATATGGACTACAACTTTGACGGGATGAAAGTAAATCAAGAACTCCTGTCGTTAAGTCTAAAAAATTTAAATGGTACAATACGAGATAGACAGAAAATGGCAGATAGGGTAAAATTTTTAAGTGAACACCCTGAAGCCAAGAGAAGAATTGATACCCGCAAATTAAGACAAATTATTGATTATCAGGATTTTAAGTGCCATCCTCAATGTTCTGTTGCAAAAGACCAAGCCGTAGTAGGAAGTGATATTGATGGTGCAATAGTAGTTCTGAAGAGTGAGACATCCATACAGCAGCAGATATCGTTTGTTGAGGAATTAAGAAAACAGGGATTTAGTGCTTTTCACCAGTCAGAAGTCCAAGTAAGAAAACAGCAACTCGATGAGGCAGAAGCAAAGGGCATAAGGCTGTCAGAGGGGCTTTTGGAACTAAGTCGTAAATATATAAAAGCTGATAATGCCGAGATTAAATTTTATACAACTTCTCAGCTTGAAGAAATGAAAACAAAACCATTAGACAGTCCAGTCATGATTTATGTTGCAGGATATTCAATTAAATGAAAGCAATAATTTTAGCGAGGGTATCAACAGAAGAACAAAAAGAAGTAAATAACTCATTACCTGCTCAAACAGCTCTGCGGTTAGGTATCCTTCGTTTTGAAGTACTTTTTCAACATAGTTATTAACGTTGTTCTTCCGCGATTAGATTTTAGATAAAGTTCTCTTCGCTTAGCATCTTCGATGTTTTTATAAGCTTCATAATGAATCAATTCAAGCGGTAAATATGATTTTGTAGATTTATTTTCTCCTTTACTATGAGAAACAAAACGGGTTTTTAAATTTTCTGAATAGCCTATGTAGATAAAGTTTTTGAGAGGATTATGAAGAATGTAGATATAGTAGAATTTCATATTTGGGCGGGTACAAGACTGCACCCGCCTGCGTCCCAAATCTGCTTGGCTTCTTTGCGAAGCCAGGCGCAGAATTGTGCCTGGCTCCCCCGTCAGGACTCGAACCTGAAACCACTCGCTTAACAGGCGAATGCTCTACCATTGAGCTACAGGGGAACGCTAGACAATTTTAACATTAAAACACCCATAAATCCAGAGAGAAGCTCATATCTAAATTTGATATAATTAATATATATGGAAACGCCTTTCGGTTCTGAGAAACCAGCAATTGATTTAGCAATAACTCAAAGAACTATAGGTAATTGTTTAAAAGAGGCAGCAGAACTAAAAAGGCAAAACCGTGGACCCTCAATATTCTTGTGGAATAATATTGCAGATAGTGAACCATTCCTTTTTGACTTTTTAAGTGGATGCGAAAGGTCGGCTTGGAACCAAGATTTATATAGAGAAGCAGCAGGTTTAACTTTCCTTTTTTTAATCCGTCAACAAGAAAATCTAAAATTGAATGGAAAAGTAGAGATAACAGAGGAAGATGGACGGGATATGGCTCGTCGACTTAAAGAATTTTCCAATAAAAATAATAACGCTAATAACGCTTTATTATTTACAGACTTTGGGCTGTTGCGCGAAGAAATGGAAAAAATTTCTCCTGCATTTATTAAGTTTGTAGGGGATAGAGTAGAGTTAATATCTAAGAAATATCTTGACGAACGCATGACGGCTGAATCAGTCATAAAACAGGCGCGTTCATTTAGTCTTGGGGCTTATCTTACAATTTTTCCTTTCTATTCACAAATGATGGAGAGAAAAATTAATAGAATGTTGTACGTTGAAACGCCTGAAGGATCAGATCCCCCTAAATCTTGATAATTTAATGAATAAGAAATGACTTAAAGAATTTGGGTGGGTTTGTTTGCCGATAAGCTGGCAGAGGATTTTTATTTCAATATAGTTTAAATTACGCTTAGACACCAAGATTTTCCTTGGGGGTCAGGAATTTTTTGACATTCTTTTTTAGTAGTATCTTTACTCTTATCCCAATCCATTACTCCATTTCCTATTTGTTTGAAACAACTTTCTTTATTCTGAGGATCAGTTAACAGACAAAAATCAATCATTTTTTCAATATCTCCTACAAAACGGTAAGCTAAAGAAGACACGACTCCACCAACGCAAATATTTTTGAAATTTTCTGAGGGCATAAGATCGCAATCCTTTTTCATAATTTCCAAACTTGGAGTAAATCCAACTTGGTTTGTGCCAATTGTTCTAAAACACCTGTCTTGATATTTATCCGGGATTTGCAAACAAAGAGCCGAAACTTTTTGCCAATCCTGATTGGAAATAATAGAAAAATATGAGCTTTGGTATTGCCAGCAAAGGCCTTGATATTTTTCCTCCAGACTATTGCATGGATAAAAAGGATCATCGGATTTAATATAAATACTGGCATGGTCAAAAGAAGTGGAGGAAGAGGAGTTTTCCATAAATACTCCCGTATAGCATCTTTCTTTATATTCTTCGGCAGAAATAGTGTCACAAAGTTTTAAAGATTGCTTAAGTTCCATATCTGTTACAAACATTGCCGCGTGTCCCATTCCATGCAGACATTCGTTAAATTCAATGGGTTTTTGATAATCGTTTTTTTCTCCGCAAATTTTAGCAAACTGATTATCTAAATTAAATCCTGTTTCTTGAGTTTTCTCTTTTAAATAAGCTTCCATAGTTCCGTGATAACATCCGCCGTGGCAGGTTGAATCACATTGTGCATAAACTTTAGCGATACTTTGCTGTTTTTCATATTCCAAACGGGAAAGATAATGAGTTACTTCATGACAGCGGCTATAGACTTCAGGATATTCTTCCTGAGCTTTAAAAACTTTCAGCATTGAAGCCAAACCGAACTGGCCATATAATACATCTGCAGCTTGCTTGTAACATCCATCCCGCCCATCGGTTTCATAACATTTTTTTAATTGATTTCTAACATACAAATTAATATCTTCTCCATTTTGTTTTGGAACAAAGTTAATTTTTACTTGTCTATTGTATTCCTTAATTATTCTATCTACATTTTGCAAACAATCATCTTTTTGCTCGGATGCATTGCAAACTTCTTTAGATTTTTCTGCCCAACCGGGAATTTCTTGAAAAACCATTTCCCCGCTAGCTGATTTTTCACATAGATTAATATATTCAGATATTCCAATCTTTTGGCAACCGGAAATTATTTGATTAACATCCCCGGAGGGAGCAAGAGAAAAACCTAAAGAATTAAAACAGCTTTCTTTAAAAGGTTTTGAGGAAGAAGAAAGACAGATGCCAATCACTTGGTCAAATCCCATCTTAAATCGCCCCATTAAAAGGGAAGATTGATTTCTTCCGCATGCAGACGAATATGTGTAGCCAAATTCTTTTTCAAGCATATCGCAAGGATAAAGAGGATCTTCTTGTTTGTAAAAACTCACAGGAGCGGACCTCACAAATTCCATAAATACGCCGTCAAAACAATATTCGCTTCCCTGAGAAAGTTTTCTACATGAGACAAGTGCATTTTTTAAATCAGAAGTTAAATAATAGCTTGCAATTCCATGTCCTATTCCATGAATACAGCCTGCAACCGGTCCGGTGACAATATTATTCTGGCCTAATGTCAAACAAGCATTCTGCGCAGTAAGCAAATGATCAAGATTTTTCGAAAAAGCAGTATCTAAAAAACCATGATAACAACCAAAAGCAAGCTCGGCAGAACATTTTTTCAGACCGTCAAAACCAATATATTTATAAAGCAAAAGTCCGGAAAAATGAGCCAAATCATGTATGTTACCGGAAGCGCCATTCTCTCCTTTAAAAGTATCTTTAACATACTTCCAAACTTCCGGTGCGCCATTATTTTGGGCAATTTCTTCAAGTTTTTTAGCTTGAGCTTCATAAGAGAGTTTTTTAAACTGTTCTTTATTGGGCAGATCTTTTTGTTGATTTGATATTTTTTTTGATGGTAATAAATTTTTAATTTTATTAAACAAATTGACGATTACATTCTTGAACCGAGCGATGAAAGTATTCGCTAAAAGATATTGCTTTGTTTCAATTTGTGAAGAAGCTTTTGTATCAGAATCTTTTTCCCCGGCCACTGTTATAATTCCCCTCATGTGGGGGAATAGATGATCATGAAATTTCCATTCTCCCACTTTAGGGTTTTTGAATGCCCAGGATTCCCCGGGCGCAATCGGATGTTTTGGGTCAAACTCCGGATATAACTCATGAGTTGGGTGAACATTGCTGGCAGGCCATCTTGATTCAGTGTCTTTATTTATAAAAATTACACTTGAGTTTTGGTCGATAATTACCTCAGCGGGACTAAACCCGTCCGGAGTCATTTCTATAACTTGAACTTCGGAATGAGCAAAAGCAGAAGAGATGAAAAATGACCCGCCTGCCAGCGAGGCAGGGAAATGAAAAATGAGAAATAAGAATAACAGAACGAATCTTAACATGTTTATGATTATACTACACTAAATTGAGCAGAGGAAAGTTTAAAAATTTACCTACCGATAAGGAAGCCCCAAACATTCTGTAATAATCCGGGATCAAAATCAGAAACACCCTGCACAGGTGGAGTTGGATAGTCAGGCGTTCCATAGCTTGGAGTTCCATACGATGGGGTCCCATAAGAAGGAGTTCCATAACTTGGCGTTCCATAGGATGGCGTGTTATAAGAAGGAGTTCCGTATGAGGGTGTTCCATAACTCGGGCTGGGGTATCCATAACCTGGCGTGTAATAAGTACCGCTTGGAGTTGGATAAGATGGTGGTGAAGCATAAGAAGGTGGGGATGTGTAACCGCTTCCGGGAGTGTAGTAAGGAGAAGCATAGTTTGTTGAGGGAGTTGGATAGTAATAGGTATTTGGTGTTGGATAGGTATAACCGCTTCCTGGCGTGGGGTAACTATAGACTGGAGTTTGATCGCTTCCTCCGGGAGTTGGGTATGAATAACTTGGACTAACATAGTACGAGCCGCTAGGAGTAGTGTAGTTTGAAGTTGGAGACGCATATCCGCTTCCCGGAGTATAATAAGGACTTGTGTAAGTGCCACCTGGCGTGTAGTAGGAAGGTGAATAATAAGAAGGTGTTGAGTAATTTGGAGTGGAATATGGTGTATAGTAACTCGGGCTGGTATAACTTGAGCCTAATGGAGGAGTAGGATAACTTGGGGTTGAATAAGGTGTGTAATATTGAGGTGTGGGATAAATTCCAGGCGTATAGTAGTAAGGAGTTGTATAACTTGCCGGCGAATAATAGCTGGGAGAAGTATAGTTGCTGCCTGTTGGAGGGGTAGGATAATTTGGTGTAGTATAAGCAATTGGTGATGTATAGGTAGGCGGAGTAGGATATGTGCCGGGCGTATAATAATTTGGTGTTGAATATGGCGGAGGTGGGGTGTAATAACTTGGGCTGGTGTAGTTTGAGCCTACAGGAGGAGTGTAATAAGTAGGCGTTGTGTAGACAGGAGGAGTAAAGTAAACAGGAGTGGTATAACCGCCGCCAGTGTAAGGCGTGTAGTATTGAGGCGTTGAGTATGGTGGAGGTGTTGAATAATTTGGCGTTGTGTAATTAGAGCCTATACCTCCCGTACCAGGAGTGTAATAGTAGGGAGTGGAATATTGAGGGGGGGTATAGTAGTAAGGAGTAGAGTAATTGCTGCCTGATGGAGGAGTATAATAAGTCGGAGTTGCATAAGTTGGAGTCGGATATTCTCCGGTTGGAGTTGCATAATTACCCCAAGGCGTATAATAGTTTGGCGTAGTGTAGTTTGAGCCTATAGGAGGAGTGTAGTAGGTTGGAGTAGAGTAAGTGCCCGGCGTGTAGTATTGAGGTGTAGTATATGTAGACCCTTCAGGAGGAGTGTAGTACATTGGTGTTGTGTAGAAATTGGTTGTTGGCGGAGTAGAATAAATAGTATCTGTAGGAGGAGTGTAATAAGTATTTGGGATATAAATATCAACTGGTTCGGGCGACTTTGCATCAAATCCTTCACACTTACTTGGATTATCCTTACAGTAGTCGTAGCATGCACCCGGTGAATCACAATTACCCATCTCGGTTTTTGGTTCAAATTTAACATCGGTTCCGGGAGTGTAATATAGATAAGGTGTATAGCTGTCGGTTGGTCTAGATGCTGTAGCATCAAATCCAGCACAAACGCTCGCCCCATTCACAAGATTATCTTTACAATAGTCATAACATCCGCCTGGTGTTGTGCAGTTGCCCATTTCCGGTCTTGGTTCGAAAAAGCCGGATAGAGTTTCCGTTGAAACGCCTGTTGGAGGTTGATTCTGACATGATTGTCCGCTCCAAAACTTGTCACTGTCCGCACATTCCGTTGCTTTTTGTGTGTCTGCTATTGGAGTGCAAACACCGCCTGGTCCATGATATTCATTCTGTCCGCATGCAATAGGAACATATACGCCATTTGCACCAGGAGAATAGCTCCTGCAATTATTTGGGTTTTGTTCGCAGTAAGTTCGGCAAGAGCTTTCGGAATTGCATCCACCCGGACCGGCAAAGTTACCTCCCCCGGGCGCAAAGCCTTGACATTGGCTAAAGTTATTCGGGTCGGAACAATAGGCTGAACAAGTTTCTCCTGACTGACAGCCTCCCGGACCGGCCGAAAAAGTACCCCCCTCAAGTCCTACCTGATTGGCAAAATCACTACATTTTTGGGCATTTGCAGTATTATCACAAAAACTGGAACAAGACTGAGCGCTGTCACAGCCCAAGGTGCTCTTCGCAGCATCTACATACTCTTTGTTATCAGGTTCGTGTGTGTATCCACCCGGAAGCTCGTTTCTTTTTGCATAAGCACTGCATGTATCAAAATTCTTAGAATCCGAACAGAAGTTCGTACAGCTATCTCGGGAATCACAGCCTAATTCTTTTTTAGCATCCTGCCAAAGCGCATCTGTTGCATAGGTTGTTTTGTCATCTTTATAAAAACCGTTTTTCTTTGCAAAGTTACTGCAACTATTATAATGAACCGGATCTTCACAGTAATTTGTACAAGACTCAAGATTGTTACAGCTGCCTAGTTCTTTAACGGGAAATGCAAATACTGTTGCTGTGCTTGGAGAACCTGATGGAGAAGGAGAGCGGCTAGGCGCAGGACTTTGGGCAAAAGTCGTATGCTGTACAAGAAATAGTACTGCAAATCCAGCAAGAGCTAAAATAATAAACTTGATAAGATTTATTTTTAAGGTTGTAACCATGTATATTATCTGTTTACCACAAAAGGATTTTTATATGTGTCAAACGGATTAACATATTGGGTTTTTTTGTCAAAAGGATTTTTGTACTCTGTTTTAATAGAAACTTGTGGTCCTTGCTGAAGAAAAGGTATGCTTGGAAGAGGAAAGGGATCTTTGATAATTCCAAAACGCACTAATCCAATAAAAACTATTCCAATAACAAGTAAAAATAATGGTATACCAATAAGTATTTTTTTCTTTCTACTACTGCTTACTTTTTCTACAACACTATCCACTTATTAATTTAAAACATATCCGATATCTTTTGTCAAGAGTCCTAGCTGTAGTTACAAGCCTGGGGAGTTTATGCCGGATAAACATTGGTTGTTAAATGGCAGTTCAAGTTTTTGACAAAGCGCTTGTTTTTGTCCTAAATCAATTGGGTCTGAAACAATTTGTCCAATTATCCTCTGATAACACTCACTTTTTAAATTCGGGGGAACATTTTTACAGATAAATATAGCCTGGTCTCTGCCCCCGACAGAGTAAAATGACCCGGCATTAACCACAAGACAATTATCATACCAATCAACTCCTGCACTCTGACAAAGGGTAAATGATTTAGCAGGATCTCCATTGGTTAAGGGGTGGATTTGTCTTGCCACATTATCCATGCACCAGGTCACATATTCCTTGTTTTCAACTGCTTGGCAAAGCTCTGAAGTTTTAACCATATCTCCGTTGTTCATCTGGTAAATCCGAGCTGCCTGATTGAGCCAGCAACCTTTTTGGTATTTGTCCCCAAAATAGTCACAGGGAAAATATGGATCGTCATCAGATAGCCAATCTCTTACAATTTTTTTGTTGGTTCCCCAATCGTGTACTCCAAAAAGATTTTCCATAAAAGCGCCATTATGGCAGGACGATAAAGCTTCCGGAAATTTAGCTTCTTTTTCATATAGAGAATCACAGGTTTCTAAAGTTTTAGGCAAATCATAATTCCACATGGCCATAATTGCATGTCCTGCTGCATGAACGCATTGGAAATATCTAACGGGGGACTCTTTGCATTTATCAGTCATTTTAGTAATTGCTTCAAAGCCCTGATCGGATGCTGCTTCAATTATTGCCCCATGGTAGCAGGCATACAAAAAATAATCTTTACATTTTAATATTGCATCTATGCCATATTTTCTATAAGCATAAAAGCCTATTTGATGTACTACCAAATGCCCTTCTCCTGTGTGAGGCAAGCTAGAATGTTCCAAAATTTCCAACGCTTGTTCGACATCAACTCTTTCAACCAATTTCCTTGCTGCTTTTAATCTTTTTTCTTGATTTGAGGGATCTAAAATGTCTTTCATTTCCGGAACATTATTTGCATTGTTCAAAGATGTTGTTGAGGTGGTAGCTTGGGGAGGCGTATATTTGAAATAAATAAAACCTCCTAATATTAAAACCAAAGTTAACCCTATTAAAAATAAGCCCTTATGGTATGAATTCACGGTTCAAGATTAACATCTTTAATTCAAGTTTGCAATACATTTTTACTGTGATATGCTAAATAAGAAATGATTAAAGAGATTTTTATTGGAAGAAAACCCTCCGAATTCCATATGAATGGTATTGTTAAGGCATTTATAATTTCCGAGATATTTCTTTGGTCTTCCTGGAATGCAATTATCCCGATTTTTGCCATTTTTGCTGCTACCAAAATACCCGGAGGCAATACGGAAATAGCAGCAGCTTCTTTCAGCTGTTATCTTATCGTTAGAGTTATTTTTGAATTAATAAGCGGAAGATATTTGTCAACATCCAAAGAAATTGAGAAATTTATAATATCTATTGTAGGAATTATTCTAATTAGCGTTGGTTATTTGGGTTTTGCCTTCACACAAAGTATTGTTTCTTTGTTTTTCTTTTATGGAGTAATCGGTATGGGATTGGGAATTGCTTCTCCTGCGAAAAATTCTTTGTTCTCAACTCATCTTGATAAGAATAAAGAGGTAGCCGAATGGAGCATGTATGATGGGTTCGTATTTATGGGGATGGCAATGGCTGCTACAATCGGCGGATTTGTAGCCCACGGTTATGGATTTACATTTTTATTTTATCTGGTAGCAACTACAAATTTATTAAGTATTATTCCCTATATCCTTTACGCAAAAAAAAGAAAATCCCCAGTTAAATCTTAGCGAAATCATCTTTGACATCCTTTTTAAATTCTTCTAAAAGCTTTTGAATTTTTGGATTTATAACTATCTGACAATATGGATACGATTTATTTTTCTCATAATAATTTTGATGATATTCTTCCGCTTTATAGAATTTCTTAAAAGGGACAATTTGAGTCATAAATGAAGGCTGTTTTGATTTCAAAGCTATCTCTTTCTGCTTTGCAGAATGATAAAAAATTACAGATCTGTATTGCGTTCCTTCATCTGCCCCTTGCCGATTTAAAGTGGTTGGGTCATGAGTTGCCCAAAAAACCTCAAGGATTTTATGATAAGAAATAACTGATGGATCGAATTCAATTTGTATAGATTCCGCATGTTCCGTTGTGCCCATAGAAACCTTGTCATAAGAAGGATTATCCATGGTTCCTCCGGAATATCCGGAAATAACAGAGGTAACGCCTTTTAATCTTTTAAATACAGCTTCCGTACACCAAAAACATCCTCCGCCTAAAGTCGCAATTTCCATGCAATTTATTTTACCACATTATATTTGTAATCCTTATTACACTTTTCTTACATTTTTTTTACAAGCTTTTTACTTTCAAGATTTAGTGTATGTTTATTAACATATTTTATGTTAATCAGATTACATATAAGATTTTATGAATAAACAACTTTTGGTAATTGATGATAATGTAGATATTTTAAATATTTTCAAACTACTTCTTTCCGGCAAAGGATATAAAGTTAGAACCAGCTCGAAAGGTGAGTATACGGAAGATTTGATAAATGGTAAGAATAAATTACCGGACTTAATTATTTTAGATATTATGTTGGGAGATAAAGACGGAAGGGATATATGCAAGAAATTAAAAAATTCCCCCATAACAAAGCATATTCCAATCATCATGATTTCTTCAGATTTAACTAGTAAGAAATCTTCGCTTGAGGCAAATGCAAATTCTTTTATCGCCAAGCCTTTTGAAAATGAGACTGTAATAAGAGCGATTAAAAGTTATCTCTCTTAGTCTCGTATGGTGTAGCCGAATCCGCGGATAGAGTGAATAAGTTGTTTCTTAAATCCGAAATCAATTTTTTTTCTAAGATAACCAATATAAACATCTACAACTCTACTTTCTATGTCAGGAGAGTAAACCCAAATTCTATTTAAAATCATTTCACGAGTTAATACTACGCCTTTATTCTTAACAAGATATTCTAATAATCTAAATTCTTGAGGAGTAAGATTAATTAACTTATTGCCTCTTTTAACCTGAAATTTTTTACTGTCAATTTCTAAATCAGCTACTACCATTTTTGTTGGTCCTCCGTTTTTAGTTCTTAACCTTGCAGTTGCTCTTGCCAAAAACTCTTCTGCTATAAAAGGTTTTGTTATGTAATCATCTGCTCCCATTTTCAAGCCTTGTATTTTGTCGGAGATTGTATCTTTGGCCGTAAGCATTATTATCTGAAGGTCTGGGTATTTCTTTTTTATTTCAAGACAGACGCCCTCGCCATTCATATCAGGCAGATTCAGATCCAGCACAACCAAATCAGGCTCCAGTTCGGCAATTAGATTAAGTCCGGTTATGCCTTTTGAAGCGGTTTTGACGCTGTATCCATTTTCGGTTAAAAGATCTTTGAGGTAAACCTGGAAGTCTTCATCATCTTCAATGACTAAGATGTATGGTGTCATAACGAAGTAATATTACCAATTGTAAGAAGGGAATGAAGCGCACCTAATTACAAGTATTTAGTAAAGAGAATTGCTGTAAGTTTGTTAGACATATTGCAGAGATTAATAGTTTTGTCTGATATGGCTCATTGCGTATTTCAAATCTCCAAATACTTTTTTCCTTGGGTTAAATATGTTTTGCGGATCAAAAATTCTTTTGGTATCTTCAAAAAAACCAATCATTTTTTCTCCATACATTTGTTTTAGATAGGGTGTTCTAATTAAACCGTCATTGTGTTCGCCGGTTATTGATCCATGATATTTTGCAATTATATCGTAGGCTTGATTTGAAATAGTTGGAATGGCCGCGCGTACTTTGTTATTCTGAATATCTACGAGAGGAATAATATGGAAATTTCCATTGCCTATATGTCCTGCTACAGTAAAAATAAATTCAGGATGTTTTTTCAAAATAGAGGTTATTTGAGGAAGAACTTCTGCAATTTGATGCGGATCAATTACAAAGTCATCAATAAATGGCGCTGTATGTTTGTTTCTGATTTTCTTACGAAGAAGATTAAAACTTTCTCTTCTAACCAGCCAATATTTTTTTTCTGCATCATCAATAGCTATGCGTGTTTGTGGATGGAGATGCTTAAGTTTTTCACGAAGGGTTGCTATTTTTTTATCAAGTTCTTGAGAATCATTACTCGTAAAATCAATTTGCAAAATTAATTTAGGGAGTTTGCCTATTAACATTTGCAAAAATGCCGGTAAGAATGCAAGTCCTGCCTGGATAAGACCCTTGATCCCTAACTGATGGGCAAATTCCGGAAAATACCTGAGTGATAGTTTGAGGGTATTATCATCATATGACTCAAAACTTTCCGGCTCTAAAGGAAGTACTGCGTCAATAATCTCTCCTAAATGAGATAGATCATGTAGGAAAATAATTTCCATTTCTCTATGCTTATGTATAGGAACAAGTTGAATATCCGCTTCTGTCAGTAGCCCAAGTGTCCCTTGGGCGCCAACCCATAATTGAGTCAAATCAAAAGTTCTTTTTTCTTTGTCATAGATATTCCATAAATAATATCCCGCAGAATTTTTGGAAACTTGAGGTTTTGCCTTCATAATTTCATCATAATTTTCAGATATTAATTTATACATTTTTGTGTATATTTCTCCTTCAAATGCCTTAAGAGACATTTTTTCTTTGAGTTCTTCTTCTGAAAGTTTTTTTAATTCGCATACGCTTCCATCACTTAGTACAACTTTCATTTTCTTAACATATTTTTCTGTTTTGCCATATTGCAGAGATTTTTCGCCACCCGAATTGTTGTTTAAAATTCCTCCCAGGCAACAAATTTCTCTAGATGCCGGGTAGGAGGGGAAAATAAGATTATGTTTTAATGTTTCTTTTTCAAAGTCCCTGTAAAAAACTCCCGGTTCGGTTGTAGCAATAGTCCCATTGATTTTGGGAGTCTTATTAAAATATTTATTGAATTCAACAAGAATAGAATCATTAATAGACCCTCCGCTCATATCTGTTCCGGCGGCTCTTGCAGTTAAAGAAAGTGAGGGATTTTTCTTTTTATTTTCAGAAACAAACTTAACCAATGTTTTTAAATCTTCAATATCTTTTGGAAAGACGACCGCTTGAGGCTTAACTTCAAAAAGACTGGCATCATGGCTATATTCCTGAAGAGTTTTTTCGTCCGTTAGGACATCTCCTTTTATAATATTTTTTAATTCCTGAGGAAAGTCCATAATTTAAAATTCAAAATGCAAAAGTCAAAATTGCAACTCAAAAGTAAAAAGTTTAAGAACCAATACTTTTGAATTTTTACTTGTATTTTTGAGCTTTGACTTTTAACTTTTGCCTTATTTTCTGGCTATTACTTTCTTCACTGCTTCTTTTATTGCCTGAGTTCCCATTCCATATTTTTCAATTAATTCGGAAGGTTTGCCGGATTCGGCGAATGTATCCTGAAGTCCGACAAATTCTATTGGAAGAGGAATATTTTTGGCTGTAAATTCCGCGATTGCTCCGCCCAATCCTCCCATGACCTGATGATCTTCTACTGTAACAAAAGCTTTTGTATTTTTAGCTAGGGTAAGAAGTGATGTCTCATCCAATGGCTTAATCGTTGAAACATTAGCAACCAATATCTTTATTCCTTCTTGTTCTAGTTCTTTTGCTGCCAAAAGGGCATAATAAAGCATATATCCTGTTGCAAAAATAGTTGCAACAGGTGTTTCTGCTATCCAGAAAGTTTGAATTTTGCCAATTTCAAATGGAGTTCGCGGAGTTGTCATAATTGGGGTTTTGTCACGGGTAAAGCGTAGATAAAATGGACCGGCTATTTCCGAAGAGCTAATTGTTGCTTTTTTTGCCTCTATACTGTCACAAGGGACAAGAATCGAAATTCCCGGCCAGGACCGAGTTATTGCAATATCTTCTGTTGCCTGATGGGTGGCACCGTCCGGCCCGGTCATAATTCCCGCATGATGTCCTGCAATTTTAACATTGGAGTTGTTATATATAATAGTTGTTCTTATTGTTTCCCAGTTTTTACCGGGGGAAAAAGTAGAATAGGAAGATATAAAAGGAATTTTTCCGCTTACGCCAAGACCGGCTGCAATTGCAGCCATATTTTGTTCGGCAACACCAACTTCAAAGAATCTTTCAGGAAATTTTTCTGCAAAAAGATGAGCATATGTTGACTCAGTAAGATCAGCAGAAAGAGCAACGACATTTGGATTTTTTTCTCCTAGCTCTAAAAGTCCTTCTCCATAACCGGCGCGAGTTGGCTTGATTTCCACATCCTCGTCAAAAATTTTAGGATTGAGTTTTAAATCAGGATTAAGCATTTAATTTTTCCTCCACTATTTTCAATTCAGCTAATGCTTTCTCAGCTTCTTCTTTGTTTGGCGGTTTGCCATGCCAATGATAGTCGTTTTCCATGAAGCTTACTCCTTTTCCGGGAATTGTTTTAGCAATTATAATAGTTGGTTTATCCAATACTGTTTTTGCTTTTTCAACTGCGTTGACAAAAGATTTTATATCATTACCATCTATTTCTATTGCGTTCCAGTTAAATGATTCATATTTTTCTTTAAGTGGGTCAAGGGGCATAATATCTTCAGTATTTCCGTCTATTTGAATATAATTACGATCTATAATTTGGATTAAGTTTAATTTATTTTTAGCGGCAAACATCACTGCTTCCCATGTATTACCCTCTTCGTGTTCTCCATCTGAAGTTAGACAGTACACGTGGTAATTTTTTTTATCTAAATTTCTGGTTAATGCAATTCCAATTGCCTGAGATAACCCTTCGCCTAATGGGCCGGAAGTTGTTTCGATTCCGGGAAGAGAAGTTCTATGAGGATGTCCCTGCAAACGGGAATTTATTTTCCTAAGTGTTTTTAATTCGTCAATTGGAAAATATCCGGCAAGAGCCATTGTGACATATTGAACAGGACAAATATGACCATTGGATAAAACTAATCTATCACGGTCAGGCAAGCCCGGATTTTTGGGATCATGATTTAGTATATGAAAATAAAAAGCAGTAAAAATATCTGCCATTCCCAAAGGTCCTCCCGAGTGACCCGAGCCTGCTTCAACAAGAGTTTCTATAATAAGCTGCCTAATTTTATTTGCTTTAAGGTTAAGTTCTTTTAATTTTTCCTCATTTAATTCTTCAGCCATTAATTCATTGTAAGCCTTTTTGGTAGGAGAAATCAAACACATTTTATCTGTAATCAAGCTTACATCTTGCGGAATTGATTTGTGATAAATTTTTGCTTCAAAGGAGTGAATATGGAAAAAGAAAGCCCAAATTCAACAGCAATAGTATTGGAAGACATGAAAGGAAAGCCTTTAGGCATAGCAACATATGATGCATCTTTTGATTATTCTGATCAAAGGGAAGTCGTCATAGAAGGAAAACCAGTTGAGAGGCTTAAAACAGCTGGGATTCCATTGAAAGTTCCGGAAGGTCCCGACAGATCAATTTATTAAAACAATCATCAAATCCGATACATTTGAAGGGAGGCGGTCGGTAATTATTCCATTTCCTGTTTTTTCAAAGAAAAGAAAACTGTTATTTTCCTGTAAGAATTTTTCCGGATTTATATTCATTTCTTTTGCTTTTTGAATTGTTAAGCGATCTCCGATAGCTCCCATAAAAGTTGAATTGTCCCATCCGTCAGAATCAAAAGAAACAATAGTTGTTTTTTCATCAATGTAGGGGAGCGCTGATAATACCAATTCCTGGTTTCTTCCTCCCTGTCCACCCTTATTTAAAACTCTTACAGTTGTTTCTCCCCCGGCCAAAAGAACACCCGAAGAAGTTTTTTCTATTAATTCTTTCCCTGCTGTTTGAGCTTGTGTTTGGAATCTGTCTGAAAAAATTTCTGCATTCAAGCCCAGTTCTATTGCTTTGTCTTTCATTGCGTTGAGAGCAGTTTGGTTGCTGAGTATTAAAATATTTAAAGCATTTTTGAAGTATCTATCTTCTTTTGGGGTTTCCAGAAAATCTTCAGAAGAAAGTCCAAGTTTGTCCAAAAGGTCATATTTTTTAAGAACTTGTAAAGCGTCTTCTTTTGTGGTTTCGTCTCGTACTGTTGGCCCTGATGCAATAGCTGAAAGGTCATTTCCCGGAACATCGGATGCAATAACACTTACAATTGAGGCTGGAAAAAGTGGCTTGATTAATCCTCCCCCCTTAACTAAAGATAAATGTTTTCTAACAATATTCATCTCTGTTATAGTTGCTCCTGAAAAAAGTAAAGATTTGTTAACTTCAATTAGTTTTTCGAGATTTATTCTGTAGGGATTTTCAAAAAGCGCAGATCCTCCGCCGGCAATTACAACAATTACCAAGTCCTTCTCAGTTAGGTTGCCCAATTTTTCAAGAGCTTTTTTTGTGAAAGATAAGTTATTCTCTGAAGGCAGCGGGTGAGTGCCTATGGTTAACTCAATTTTGGAAAACTTTTCAGGCTGTAAATCTATAACATATCCTGCTGTCAAAGAATTATTCAATATGTTTTCAATATGTTTTGAAAGACCGGCAGAACCTTTTCCAAATCCTAATAAGAAAACTCTTTCAAAACGGACAAGATCAATTGTTCTATCTTGAATTTTTAGAATGGTTCCGGTAAGGGAAAAATTCTTTTGAATTACATTTTCCGGTTGGATAGATAAAAGGGCTGCCTCAACAAGTTCTAAGCAGATTTTTCTTTGGGGAGTGGAATTCAAAGCGTCAAAATTTTTTATTAATGTCATTTGTTTTCAATTTCTCTAATTTTATTAATTCGTCTAACATGCCGTTCATCTTCCGAAAAAGGAGTTTCAAGGAAAAGTTTTATGAGATTTTTGGCTGTTTCAAGAGGGACAATTTCTGATCCAAGAGAGATGACATTTGCATCATTATGTTCTCTTGCAAGTTTTACATTTTTTTCGTTCACTGCAAGAAATGCTCGGATACCTATATACTTATTTGCAACGATACATTCACCCGCTCCTGATTTTCCAAGAACTATACCGCGGGAATCTGTGTCTTTTGCAATGTTTTCTCCGACTTTACTTATAAAGTCCGGGTAATCATCATTCTTGTCAAATGAATATGCTCCACAGTCGACAATATTATAGTTCTCTGAAGTGAGAAATTCTTTAATTCGCTCTTTAAATTCAAAACCCGCATGATCAGTTCCTAAATAAATTTTCATTATTCTTTATTTGTAAATATATGATAAAAATGTAAAAAATTATTCTTGATTGTCTCTATGGTTTGTTCTTTATTCATTTTACCATTTTTATATTCTATCAAAGGTTCCCAGAATACTGTTCTGCCAACTGCAAATCCTATTACTCCCTTAATCTTGCTTCCTATTTTTATCCAATTATCAACCTTTTCTTTATTTTCCGCCCGCCCCAAAATGACAATTCCAACATCTCCTCTCCCATCTTTTTGAGCCTGCATAGCAACTATTTTACAGCTATCCTGACTTTCCATTCCTTCAATTTTCCAAATATCCGGCTCAATGCCCACATTTTGCAGTTCTTCTATTGCCTTAGCTGTTAGGTTAGGTCTCATTTCACTATCATACCTTTGTGTATTGCCGTTAATTTCCTTAAGTTGATGTTCGGTTGGAGAAACCAAAACTTCCAATAAAAATTTATATGCATTCTTATGACAATAGTCACTTAGGATTTTTAATTTTTGTTGCTGACGCATTTTGGAAAGAGGATCATCATTTGGATTATAGTGAATAAGAGCTTTTACAAAATTTGGTTTATATTTTTCTATATGTTTTCCAAATTCCAAATCATACTCAAAAACAAATTCTTTTTGTCCGCTTTTTTCAGTAGTTAAAATAACATTGTAATTTTTTCTTAGTGCATCTCTAATAATTTTGTCACCATACTCTTCATCAACCAAAATCGCGGCTTGTTCTCTTGGGACTTCTACCAATGCCCTTTCAAAACCCATATAAATAATTTCTTTACCGTTTACAATAGTGTCTTTTTCATCCGGAGTTAGTTCTATATTTGTAAATCCAAAAAGTTTTGCAAAAGAACTTCTATGGTCAAATGGCAGTATAAAAAGATTTTTTTTGTAGCCTAAATTATTTATCATTTTTCTTCCAACCCATTTTTATGGAGAAGTCCTGCTTGAGCACCGACTTTTCCGATTACCGATGCGGAATTTTTTGTTCCCCAGTCCATACAGTCACTAATCGGTTTATCATTTATCAGTCCGGAGAGAAATCCTGAGGAATATGCATCTCCTGCTCCTGTTTTTTCAATAACTTGCGTTTCAATTATTTCTTTTTTTGAGACAATTCCGTTAGCGTCAATTGCAAAAGATCCATTTTCACCGTCTGTTATAACCACAATCTTTGGTCCAAGCTCTTTCAGCTTATTTAACAAATCATTAATGGTTACTTCTTTATCATTAATCATTAATAATGCTTCGCCTTCTTCTTTATTTACGAAGAGAACTTCTGTAATTTGCAACACATTTTTTATGCTTGTCAGGCCGGCTGAAATTTGCAAAGTTCCCGGATTGAAAGCAAGTAGTGCGTTGGTTTTGGAAACAAAATCCAAAGTTTTTTCATAAGCGTTTTTCCATTCTTCCCCCAGAGAAGTTAGATAAACCCATTTGGTTGTAATATTTTCAAAAGCAAAATCATGAGGTCTTTTAACATGTTCTGAAAAAATAGTTCTTTCTCCTTTGAAATTTATAATTGTAGAAAAAGAAGATTGCTGTCCTGCAACACTTTTAATATTTGATGTATCAACTTTTTCTTGAGATAAGCTATTGATTATTTTTTGAGCAAATTCATCATCTCCTATTTCTGCAATCAGTCCCGCATTCAATCCAAGACGGGATATGCCTACAGCAACATTAGCCGCATTTCCCCCAAGTAAAATTTCTGTTTTATCAACAGTTACTTTTTCACCGAATTTTATACATAATTCATTGGAATCTTCTGCAAAACGGAGATGGTCATTTGCCTCATGAAGAGTCAGGAAGGTATCAATTTTTGCATTTCCAACACATACAACATCAAAGTTACGAGGTGTCATATTTTATTTTTAATAATTTTGGTTTGCGTAACTATATTAACGGCGAGTGCAAAAATAATTATATTTTTTATCATGTATTGCCCTTCAAGAGTTGGAATCATAAAATTTTTCCAGGCAATACTTGGTAAAAGAAAAAGCGGCATAATTGTTGTTCCCATATGGAGGATTAGAATTATAAATGCAATTTTTTTAAGTTTTGGGATTAAAAATAATATTCCAATAACCATTTCCCAAATTCCCAAGAATATTATAAATTGATTAAAACTGACAAAGGGTAAAGTGGAATGCAATAATGATTCAACGAGAGGATTTGCGGGACTTGAATCGAAAAGCTTTAGAGATCCAAACCAGAAATATATTATAAAAATTGAAATACGGGATAAAGGCAAAACAATTCTTTGAAGAGCCTCATTCACATTCATAAATCAAGTATACACCTTGAGAAAAGTTTATGGAATAGATAAGATATAAAAATACGATTATGGTAGATGTAGTTATTTTGGGAGGAGGTTTTGCAGGGATAAAAGCTGCATTAACTCTTAAAAATAAATCAAAAGAAATTCGTGTAACAGTAATTGATAAGAATAATTTTCACACTTTTACACCATCTTTATATGAAGTTGCAACTTCAGAAGAGCCTCAGGTAAATGTAGCGATTCCATACGGAGAAATCTTTCAGAATTCAGTCAGATTCAGAAAAGGAATTGTTAAAAAAATTGATAGCGACAATAGAAAGGTAATATTAAATGACAATATAGAATATTCTTATGATTATTTAATTTTTGCTTTAGGAAGTGAATCGGCAGATTTCGGCATACCCGGAATTAAAGAGTATTCAATGTGTTTAAAAACATTGGATGATGCGATAAATATTAAAAATGCACTGAGAACTTCTAAGAAAATCATAGTTGGGGGTGGGGGATTTTCAGGTACTGAGATTGCATGCGAATTAGCAACCCATAAAAGTAATTTGGACATTTCCCTTATTCAAGGTTCCCACATTTTGCTAAAAGAATTAGGAGATGGAGTATCACAGTTGGCAAGAAGAAGGCTGGAAAATGGCAATGTCCATTTGGTATTGGGGGAACATATAAAAAAAGTCACAAAAGAAAATATTGAGATAGAGAGTGGAAAAACATTTCCCTATGATCTTTTTATATGGACAGGTGGGGTTAAATCCAATAACCTTTTAGGAAAAATTGAAGTCAATGAAACTCTTCAGGTAAATAATTTAAAAAATATTTTTGCAGCTGGTGATGTTGCAGGTCCGGGGGTAGCGCGAAGAGCTATAAAAATGGGAGAAATTGCCTCTGTTAACATTCTAAGAATGATTGAGGATAAGCCACTTGTGCCTTTTAGCTATAGAAATATTGGATACTTAGTTCCTTTAGGTAGTCATTTTGCTACATTTGCTATGGGTAAATATCATATTTCCGGAATTTTTGCATACATTCTTCAGCAGCTGATTCTTTTCAGATATTTGTTAGAAATTCTGCCTTCTTTTCAGGCATTAAAACGCTTTATAAGATTTGAAAAAGATTTAAAAGCGTAAGCGGGGAGGGTTGACCCCGATTAAATCGGGTTGACACAAATTTTTAAAAGGATTATATTGGGCTTACTAATATGAAAAATTTACTTTCTTTAATTTCCAAAATTCTTCCGACCAAAATTGCATATGCTCATTGTGATATTCCGTGTGGAATTTATGATCCAAAACCAGCTCAAATTGCAGCTGCCGGAGTATTAAAAATGGTTGAGAAAATTTTGAATCCGTCTGCTCGCGATGAAAACAACATAGATTCAGTTAGAAATTTTCATAATGCGATGACAAGATATGTTTTGGTTAAAGAAGAACAGGCAAGAATATGCAAAACAGAATTATTGATATTATGGACAGATTTTTTTAAGTCCGAGCATTTAAAAATATTTCCCAATCTTCATGATACATTTTGGAAAGCAGCAAAACTTTGTTCAATGAATAAGCAGGAGGTCAGTCTTGATCACGCTACGGAATTGGTAAAGGCAGTTGACGAAATTGCAGAGATGTTTCAAAAAGCCAAAGCTGCTGCCACAAAAAAGTGATTCCTCTTTTTAAATTCAAAATTAAAGGTTCGAGCATGAGTCCCACTTTTAAATCAGACGATATGGTTTTGGTAAATAGACTTTCTTATTTATTTGGTAAACCTAAGATTGGAGACCTTGTTGTTTTGAGAAAAAAGAAATATATGATAAAACGAATTAAAAAAATAAAAGACAATGAATTTTTTGTTGTTGGGGACAATAAAAAAGAAAGTACGGATAGCAGACAGTTTGGTTGGATAAGGAAAAAAGAAATTATCGGAAAAGCATTTTTTAAAATACCTAATTACTAATTTCTAATAGGTTAATTTATTATGATTTTTTGGATTATAAATATTGTTTTATTATTAATTATTTTTTTTCTTTTTCTGCTTCTTTCTATGTTTTGGCCTCCTGATAGTCCATGGGCTCCCTGGTGGAGAACGAGTAAGAAAGTGGCTCAGATAATGTGCAAATTAGCAAAAATTAACAAAAATGATGTAATTTATGATTTGGGATCCGGAACAGGAACAGCACTTATTACCGTAGCAAGAGAATTTGGAGCAAAAGGAATAGGAATAGAAATAGATCCTTTGCGGGTATTAGTATCTAATCTTTCTATACGCATTAATGGAGTGCAGGATAAAATAAAAATTATTAAGAAAAATTTTTATGATGTAAATATTTCCAAAGCATCTGTTATTTTTGTTTATCTCGTTCCAAGAGTCTTAGAAAAACTAAAACCAAAACTTTTAAGAGAATTAAAACCGGGAACGCTAGTTATAAGCTACAGATATAAAATGAGTTTACCTCTTGTAACTTACGATAAAAAAAATGGTATTTATCTATACGAAATTAAGAATAAAAGAACTTAATTTTATTTTTTAATTTTAAGGAATGTCCACCGAACTTTGTCTAAGATTTTATAAACTTGATAAAGAAAAGGAATTATAACAAGATCAAAGCTTCCGACAAATTCAATAAGTTTAGACCCATATCCTTCTTTAAATCTATGAAAACCATACCATGGATCATTTTTGTCAGGATTGGCACTTAACGATCCCCACATATCAAATTTTTTAAGTCCTAATTTTTTGCCGAATTTAATAACTTCCCACATCATTAAATTTGACGCCATTGTTTCCCGATGTAGAGTAGAGGAAGCTCCATAAGGATAGTAAAGAGTGTCTTTATAGATAAATAAAATCCACGCTACCAGAGTTTTTTCTTTATATTTAGCTAGGAACAAATGTGCTATTTTATTTTTTAATGTTGTCCACATCAGACGACGATACTCCTCTGTGTGAGCATAGAATCCCTGTCGTTTGGTGGTTTGTTTGGTAAGCTTTAAATACTCTTCGAAGGCTTCATCGGAATTGTCTTCAATAATTTTAACATCATGCTTAAGTGCTATTTTTATGTTATATCTGGTTTTTGGATGCATTGCTTTTAATAACTCTTCTTCTGATTTTGTTAGGTCAAGGATAAAAGTGTATTTTGTAAAAAGCGGATGGGCAGCAGGACGAAGTCCCAAATTTGAAATTTGAAATTTGAAATTTGAAATTGCGAGTACGTCTGGCTCCAATTGTATGAATATGCATTTTTCCTCTTTGCCGATTCTCTTAAGCTCCAAAATCATTTCTTTGTCCGGGAGGGGGCCCTTAGGGATGTAGCCGATTGTCCAAGAGACATAAGGAATTTTATGGATTGTTATTAAAATTCCATTGATTGTTATTGTTTTAATTCCTGTTTTCTTTCTAAACTCTTCCCAAGACTCAGATTGTAAAGGATGATTAACAGAATAGTTTTTCATAAAAAATCTTGTGATTTATTTTCTACGGTTACAATATTTTGCTCTATTACATCTCTTGGTAGTTCTAAAATAAATCTGGAAATGACATTTGAAGTTTTTTGTCCGAAAAATATTCTTTTACGAGCATAAATTAAGAAAAGTCTTTTTCTGGCTCGTGTCATTCCGACATAACAAAGTCTTCTTTCTTCTTCAAGTTCGTGTTTGTCCATAAGTGATCTGGAGTGGGGGAATATTCCTTCTTCCATTCCAACCATAAATACATATGGAAATTCAAGGCCTTTGGCTGCATGAAGTGTCATAAGAATTACCGCATCAGGTTTTTGATTATTAGTCTCACCGTCAGGCATGCCTGTCCTGAGAGAATTCGAAGGATATTCTTGTTCGACAAGAGAAACATTTTCTAAAAAGTTTGTTAAGAGCGGAAATTTAAGAGCAACAGAACGAAGTTCCTTAATGTTCTCCAATCTTTCTCTATCATCTTCATCATTCTCATCATATAAATTAAGATATTCGGTTCGTTTTATTATTTTGTCTAATATTTCTATTGTGTTCAATTTATCAGTTGTATTAAATGAGGTTTGGAATTCTAAAAATTTATCCATTTTCCTTTTTCCAATTTTTTCAATGCGTTTTAAAGATATTTTATCATTTTTATTGTCTAAAGCTCTCAGATAAGCCAGTACATCTTTTATTTCTTTTCTCTCATAAAATCTGGTTCCGCCAATAAGAATATATGGAATACTGTTGTGCAAAAAAACCTCTTCCAATACCCGGGATTGAGCGTTGGTTCTATAAAGGACGGCAATGTTGGAGAATTTGAAATTTTCCTTATCTTCTTTACTTAATTTATCCATGTTTGCAATAATAAATTCTACCTCTTGCTGTTCATTCTGAGCTTCAAAAATCACTACTTCTTCTCCTTGGGGGTTTTTTGTCCACAATTTCAATACCGGATGAGTGGTGTTTCTGGATATGACAGACGATGCGCTATCCAGAATTTTTTGTGTAGAACGGTAATTTTGAGAAAGTGAAAAAGTTTTTGTATTTTTAAAATCATCTTTGAATCGAGTTAAGTTGGTAAAATCCGCCCCTCGCCAGGAATAAATACTTTGAGAAAAATCTCCGACTACACAAACATTGTTCCATTTCCCGGCCAATTTTTTAGTCAAAATATATTGTGCACGATTAGTATCCTGATACTCGTCAATTAAAATATATTGAAAACGATTTTGATACTTTTCAAGTATTTGTGGGTTTGTCTCAAATAGTAAAACAGTTTTTGAAAGTAAATCGTCAAAATCAAGAGCATGATTTTCAGATAATATTTTTTGGTAAATAGGATAAATTATTGCAACTTTTTCTTGAAAATTTCCTCTGGCGTATTTCGAATATTCAGATTCACTTATGAGTTCATTTTTTGCCTGAGATATATTTGCCAAAATTGAAGTTGGCTTGTAGTCTTTTATAGAAATATCAAGTTTTTTCATAGCTTCTTTTACTGCGTCTATGCTATCTTGTGTGTCGTATATGGCAAATTGAGGAGGTAAATCTATATGTTTTCCTTCAATTCTGAGAATTTTGGCGCATAAAGAATGAAAAGTTGCTACAGTTGGAGCTGCACCCATCTTTTGAACCCTTTGCTTCATTTCATTGGCAGCTTTGTTGGTAAAAGTTACCATGAGAATATTCAGAGGATTAATGCCTTTTTCCAGCATTAAATACATTACCTTGTAAGTAAGAACTCTTGTTTTGCCTGATCCTGCTCCTGCTAAGATAATTATGGGTCCATCAGTCTGGAAAACAGCTTCTTTTTGTTCTTGGTTTAAGTCTTTTAGAAAGTAGGCATTCATAGTATAATGCATTGACAGTCTTGTAATTGTACCATATGAAAAAGACCTTTATTGTGGCTAATTGGAAATCAAATAAGACAGAAATTGAAGCTAATTCTTGGCTCGAAGAAATTTCTAAATTTAGGTTTGAAATATCGAATAAAGAAATCATTATTTGCCCTCCTTTTACATTTCTTTTAGAACTTAAGAATGGTATTAAAGATAAGAATTTAGAATTTAAACTTGGCGGACAAAATATCTCTCAGTTTGATGAGGGGCCTTACACTGGAGAAATGTCTGCAAAACAAATTAAAGAATTTGCAGAATATGTGCTGGTCGGTCATTCGGAAAGACGAAAAAACTTCTTCGAAACTGATGAAATTGTTAATGCCAAAATAGTTCAGGCTTTCAAAAATGAACTGACACCTATTATTTGTGTATCTAATCTGGAACAAGCTCAGGCAATTCTGAATTCAGTTAAAGGTAAAACAGGATTCATTGTTGCATATGAACCAATTTTTGCGATTGGAAGCGGAACTGCAGACACTCCTGAGAATGCAGATAAAATGGCAAAAAACATAAAATCTATTTTAGGAAATGTTTTTGTTTTGTATGGGGGAAGCGTTACTCCGGTTAATATTAACGGATTTGCTAAAATGTCTAGCATTGATGGGGTTTTGATAGGCAGAGCAAGTCTTAATGTCAAAGAATTTTATGAAATCATTCAAAACGCGTAATAAAGTAATAGTAATATTGCTATTACTTTTTTTTGTTGGGCTTTTTGGACGAATTATTGTTGAAGGAATAAAGTGGTCTCCTGTTTTTTTTCAATATTTTTTTCAGAAAGAAATTGCTCTTAAGCAAACCGAAGATAGAGTAAATGTATTATTTCTGGGCATTGGTGGCGGAAAACATGATGGTCCGCTTCTTACAGATACTATTATTTATGCAAGTATAGATCCTGTCTTACAAAAAGTAACGCTTGTGTCAATTCCCCGAGACTTATGGTTGCCGGATCTTAAAGCAAAAATCAATACCGCTTATGCATTCGGTGAGAGTAAGAAAAGAGATAGCGGGCTTCTTCTGGCTAAAGCAGCTGTTGAAAAAATTTTAAATCAACCGGTTGACTACATACTAAGAATTGATTTTAACGGATTTATAAAAGCAATAGATTTGGTAGGTGGGCTAGACGTGAATGTTGAAAAAAGTTTTGAAGATTTTGAGTATCCGATTTCAGGCAAAGAAAATGATGATTGTGGATTCACAGGTTCTGAATTTGAAAAAAGAGCAACTCAATCTGCTCTCCTCGAAGCTTTTCCATGTCGGTATGAGCATATTTCTTTTAACCAAGGCATTGATCATATTGATGGGGTTTCTTCTCTTAAATTTGTCCGTTCACGGCATGCAAAAGGTTCGGAGGGTACGGATTTTGCAAGAGCTAAAAGACAAGAAGCTGTAATATCCGCATTTAAAGACAAAATGTTTTCTTTGAATATAATTCTTAGTCCGGGAAAACTTACGAGTTTATACAATATATTTCAAGACAGCATTCATACAAATATACAACAACAAGAATATGATGATTTCATAAAGTTAATTATGAAAGTGAGAAATGTGCAAGCCAAAAGTGTTGTTTTTTCATATGCGGATCCTTATTCCAACAAACAGGGGATACTGATTAATCCGATAAGCTCTTTGCAATACGATAATCAGTGGGTTCTAATTCCCCGTTTAGGAAATGGAAATTTTTCAGAGATTCAAGAATCTGTGAAGTGCGAAATAAAAACGGAAGATTGTAAGTCCTCTATTAATTAGTCAATTTAAATATCATAGTATCTCCTTTTTGATAAATAATCTTTCCTAAAGATTCAAATTTTTTAATATTAAGGTTGGGATATTTTTGTTTTTCTAGTGTGCCAATAAATATGAATCCCACCTTATATTTATTTAATAAATTTTTTGTTTCTTTTAAGTCTTCAGATTCATACATTTTTGTCACTTCAGGAATTCTAGGGGAGGGAATATCATAAGTTCCCCGCCAGAGCCATTCATGCACAGTCCATCCTAAAACAGTTGGGAGTCCGGTATTAGCGGATATACGGGCATAGTCTGTATATGAGTCTCCTTGCGCTTCCAAAATAACAGGTTGTCCTTTAATTTTTTTATTAATCCACAAAATGGCTTCATAGTCCTTGGGATAAAGCGTCTTAAGATAATTTGTTCCATTTATTCCTGAATAAGTCTTCAGATTACCGAAATAGGAATTAATTGCAAAATAAGGATAGGCCATTACGAGGAATAATCCAATACTACCAATAAATATGCATACTACCAATTTGCGGTTTGATCCCGATCTAATCGGGATGAAATTTGAAATTATTCTGAAGATTATATAGCCTGAGGAGATAGAGAGCATGATAAAGGATTGGTAGACTAGCTTAAACATGGTATTAGCTCTGTAGTGAGCCGGGTAAATATCTTTTACGTATATAAATTCAGGAATTATAATAAGAAGAGTTGATAGTAGGATTAGAATTAATACGAAGATATCGGATGGAGAAAAATTTTTCTTAATTTTAAAAATAAAAAAACTTATAACCCAAAAATAAAAAGAGCCGTATAAAATCCCAAGCTGCCATAAGGGTGAATGCTGACAATGATTGGGTTCAAATAAGAATGGTCCAAAATTATTTATATCAGTTAAGAATTTTGGCGCACAAAGTATCCCTATTTCTGAAGCAAAAGGCTTGAAATTAAGATTAAAAGGCATTGTGATTGCGATAAAACCCAAAGCAATAATTAAACTAGATAAACCAAGAATTTTAAGCTTAGGCAAATACTTATCAATTTTTAATCCTGAAAGGATGCTTTCAGCATTTGTATTTTTAAATATTAGATAACAAAAAACAAAAATAGTTAAAAGAGAATAAATAATTCCGTCCCATGCGTTGGTCATGTACATAACCGCTAACAAGAAACTTATTAGCGGAATTTCTAATTTCAAATTTCTAATTTCAAACTTAGGTTTTAGAAATAACGAAAATAAAACGCCTATTATCAATAAAACAAAAGGAATGTCCAGGACATGGCCGTGCAGATCGGAAACAACATAAGAATATATAGGAAATTCATGAATAGTGTTGTGAATAAAACGCGTTGCATTAGGATACCAATAGTTATTCGGAAATGTGTTTGGTGAGAAAAGCAATTGCCAAAATGGCACAGGGCTTTCATTTTCATACGGCTTGAAAAATAAATATATAGCATGTAAGTTGCCTGCGAAATTAAGTATAAAAGCTGTTAATAGTCCCCCTGCTAGAACTTTTAATTTTTGACTTGTAATTTTGAATTTTGAATTTTGAATTTTGAATTGATGTATCAGGTTTGCTCCAATTGAAAAAGATGCTGTAAAACTCATGGCTGCAATTGTTGCAAGCATAAGATTAAAAGTTATTGATGAAGGGAGAAGCGAAGCTTTAGTTATAACAGCTGTAACTAAATGGCCAAAATAGTAATAGTTAATGTGAAAAGGAGTAAGCCACATGTCTAAAGGGGGAAAATATTTGCTTCTTAGAATTGAGTTGATAAATCCATAATCCATGTATTTTTCCAAACCATGGATTTCGGGTTGATGCGCATGTATAAATGACCAAAATAAAAGAATTACTAGAAAAATACACTCTTCCAGAATAAATATCGGAAGTAAAGATTTAATTTTTATGTTAGATAAGGGGATTTTTTTCTTCACCCAAAAATTTATCAATAGACACACAGCGGCGATTAAGAAAATATTTTGTGTTTCAAAAGCTAGGATTTTTGAAAACCCAAAAACAAAAACGGCATAACTTATAAATGCTATTCCTATAATTTTTGCAAAACTATATCCTTTATCAAAAAAATTGGGAAATATTAAATTTGTTGTAGGAAGAAATATCAAGCCAATAAAAAAAAGTGTTGCCCACCATTGAAGAGTGCTTATCAGGTCTAAAAGCATATTTACTTAAGCCCCGCTAAGCGGGGTAAACATCTCGGAGATATTTTTTACAGCAAAAAGGTTGTCTTTTAAGGAATTACTGATTTTCTTATTCAACCAGAAAAATTTAGTTTTGGGATTATTTTTAGCCAGATATTCCAGGAGTTCTAAATCGTCATCAAGATAAAGATCCAAATTTAGTTTTTTTATTACTTCATCTTTAAATAAATGCGGTTGTTTATTTTCATAGTTAAAATACATTGTATTAAATATTTTATCCAAGTTGTATTTTTTAATTAAATCCGTTGTTTTTTTCTCCAAAAAGCCAAATCGACTTGAAATAAGATAATATTTATTCTTATTCGCTAAAGTTAAATTCCTAACGTAATTTATATTTTCGATAATTGGAGCACGAAAAAGGGGGTAGTGACTGAATATTCTCACAATTTGCTCTAATCTTGATGGAATACGGTATGTTAATGAGCCATTTGATCGTCCTTTATAGAAAAAATCAATGATTTTTGTTGGAACAAAAGGGGGAAAATCGATAAATACTTTATCCAGATCAAAACCAATATTCATACTAAGTCAAATTATATAATTTTTCAAACCTAAAATATATTCTTTATGATATTAAGAAGCTTGAAATTCCAGCCTACCCTGTGAGTTGTGCCAATTTTATTAATTATTTTATTCCTATTTTGTTCATACCATCTATAACTTTCAATCAAAAGTTCTTCATTGGATTTTTTAGGAATCCAATTCAACAATTTTTCTGCTTTTTGAATAGCTATATATGAGTCAACAGGCATGGTTTTGTAATGCCATGCGGCAATTGGGGAAAGGTTAAGTATTTCCAATAGTCCTAATAATAATTGTGAGGGAAGAATTGGAAGTTTGATTATTTTAGATTTTGATTTTGCATACTTTATTACCGCTCCTATATCTTTATTCCAAGTTTGAAATTTTTCTGCTCCTATATTAAAAATTTCTCCATCCGATTTATTATTAAGCGCTTTTATTATTGCATTAACAACGTCGGAGACGGCTAAGAGCTGATATCTGTTGTTCCCATTACCTAAAATGAATACACCTTTTCCTCTGTATATTGCTTCAAACCACAATTCGAATACTCCCAATCTCTCAGGGCCTAAAAAAGATTTCGGGCGAAGGATATTAACAGATAGTCCTTTTTTGGCATATTCCAGACAAAGATTTTCCCCCTCAACTTTCGATTCTCCATAATATCCGATTGGATCAAGAGGATTTGTTTCTTTTTCAGGAAGGTGTCTTGGAATACCATAAACTGCAGTTGTTGAAATAAATACAAGTCTTTTTATTTTGTTTATTAATGCAGTCTCCAGCACATTTTTTGTGCCGTTTATATTTATATCAAAAATTCTCTTTTTCTCTCTTAGAATTGGTAAAGCTGCAGCAGCATGAACAACATAATCTTGGTTTTTTATCGCAGAGTCAACATCTTTTTTATTCCTAATGTCACCTTTTACAAATTTTACTTTCCCAATTAAATCTTTTGCATCCAGCGGGGCAATATCAAAAAGTGTAACTTCGTAGTTGTCTCTTAGAAGTTGTCTTGCAAGATGAACTCCCAGGAAGCCGGATCCTCCCGTAATTAAAATCTTCTTTTTTGTCATTAGGCTATTCTAACATCAGGGGTATTTTCTATCAAGGAAGTTTTCTATAAATCATTACTTTTGGATGGTCGTAGACGGTAAATGATTCGTCTGAGGAAGAATCATTAATTTCCAATTTCCAATTTCCAATTTCCAATTTTGGATAAACAGAGAATTCTGCAGTTTTTTTGAATCCTAGGTTTCCGTTAAAAAGCTGCTGATAATAAGAATTAGCATTTTGGGAACATTTTTCCGAAGGAACATTCCAATTTGTACAATTTTGTGCGATTCGCTGAAGAGGAGCATACAGGCGATTGCTTGCAATTATAATATAGTCTGATTCTTTAATTGTCTGGTAGACTTGCATTTTTATGATGGGATTTTGCATTTCGTAGATTGGCAATATTTGAATTTTGTAATTGCTTTGAGTACCAAGTGGCAGACCGTCGTCCCAGTATTCAGTAGCAATAGTAGCGCCAATTGGAATGTTTTTATTTATCCATTCGGATGCCAAAACGCGAGTATTAGGCTTATTATAAACGCTCATAAACGATAAAGGCCACACGATAATACTACCAATACATACAAATACTACAAATTTCCAATAACGAAATTTTTCTTTAAGGGCTATTAATAGTTTATAAGCTATAAGGGCGCCGAATAAACAGAGGAGAGGGTAGAGGGGAAGCATGTAGCGCATCCAGCCAACTGCGAACTTACCAACAATCGCAAAGTAGCTTAATAAAAATATTATAAGAATAAATTCTTGTGCCCATTTTTTTTGCTTACTCTTTTTGATAATAAGAAACAATACATAAAATATTCCTAAGAAAGAAGGAATTGCAAGAATTGGTCCTTGTCCCCAAAGGAAAATATTTTTTATTTCATAAAAGTACGAAATTTTTCCAACATATTGAAGAGTGTATGGAAAAATAAAAGCATCATGTGTCATTTGAGACTGTTGTAGTGTTTGTCTCCAAAATTCTTTAAAGTCCAAAAAAGCATAAGGTTCAAAAATAAAAAATGAAATAAATGCCGTTATTAAAATAATTAAGCCATCGGTAAAAAGTGTTTTTAAAAGTTTTGGGACATGAGGAAGCCATAGGTGTGGACGATGAGGATGTTTTGCAAAAATCAGAATAAAATCAGCTATTAGTGTAATTATGATTGGAACAAGAACAATTAAAGCACTCGTTTTTATAGCCAGAGAAGCGCCAAGGAGTACGCCAACGATAAATGCTTTTATTATTGTTGGTTTTTCATAAAATAAAATAAGTGTGTAGAGATTCAGCAAGATAAAAAAAGTAAGAGTGGTATCAACAGCATAGAAATGAGCTGTTTGAATAGGAAAAACACTTATTGCATAAAAGAAACTACTTAGTAATCCTATTTGTTTTGAAAAAAGTTTTTTTCCAAGAAAAAATATTATAAAAAGAGTTCCCATATCAAAAATAACAGAAAGAAAACGGCCAAGTAAATTAATTTGATCATAGCTTGCAACAGTTGGAAAAAAAGGAATTAATATCACCGCAACAGTTTTGAGAAGATACATGGGTAAACTTCCATATGCAAAAAAATGAGGATTTAAAGGGCTTTGGGGAGATAGTAATTCGGAGACAGTTGATGGTAAATGAATGGGTAGACAAAATAAAACAATTGCCCGTTCGTCAGGATGCAGATGGTAGCCCTGGTCCCAGTTTAATCCGTAAAGTCTGAAAAACGCTCCAAGTAGAATAATTAATATCAATAAAACCTTATATTTCATATTTTTTTGAAAATAAAGATAGTTGGGCGGTCGAAAACATTTGCAGTTTGCTCAAATGAAAAAATTGGATCACCAAGATAAGATATTTTGCAAAATATATCACAAGAAGTTTCATAGACCTTTTCGTATCCCAATCTCCCACTGATAAGTTCGCTGTAAAATTTATATCCATTAGGAAATTTATTTTTATTTGTTAGGCGGGTTTTTAAAATTCTTGGGCTAGGCAGTATGATATATTCGCCTTTTTTTAGAAACTCTTTTAATTCCAAAGATTTAATTTGCGGAATTTGATCTAAATCATAAAAATTAAACAAAGAAATATTTAGTAAATATCGGTTGAATGGAACAATTCCCATATCATAAACTTCACTTAACACTTTAGAGTTTGGGGGAATATTTTCTTTTACCCGAAGACTTGCATCAATACGGGTATCTTGTTTTACAAAAGCTGTAATAAAATAAGCAAGTGTAAAAACTATACTAATTAAAATTATAGCATTTAATATTTTTTTGTTGATAAATTTGTCAAAGAAAATTGCAAGCATTAAATACATAAATGGCAATGTAGGCAGCATATATCTTGTCCATTTGGCAAATAAAAAAGCCTGAGGGAGGAAAAGTATTAAGTAAAAGACAATAAGTAATAAGGATTGTAGATTTTTGGTTTTTATTACCTTAAAATTTAGATAAAAAAATGAGGGGATAAAAATAATTGTTAGAATCGGATTTATTAAAAATGGATAAATTTTTGTGAATTGAAAAATAATAGGAATAGAATTGAAAAATTCTCCTGTGTAAAATACAGGTAAAGTTCCTGCAACAACAGAATATTCATATTTTAGACTTGAGATGAAAGAAGAATAATCAAATAAAACATAAGGAGAGGTAATTGTAAAAACTATTAAAGAAACATAGAGAATTGAGGATAACTTAAAAATTGCATTCTTTTTTGAAATAACATGAAGATAAATCACCATAATAGGAATTATTAAAAGGGGTAGAGATGAGACTTTAGTAGCGATTAAAAGACCAAATATTATTCCGATGGTAATAGTATTTTTTGAATTTGAGTCTTTTATTAATTTTAAAGAAAAGTAGAAAAACCAAAGTCCAAGAAAAGTTAACCACATTTCAAAGGTTCCAAAATGAGAGAATTGGATGAATCCAATACTAAGGGTAGACAAAATCGCGGCATATATGGCAATTTTTTTGTCAAATAATTTTTTACCAATGAAATAGATTGACGGAATAAGTAGCAAAGATAAAATTGCAGAATAAAAACGGCTGATAAGAATTGCCTGAATAAATAAGTCCTGGGATTTAAAAAATAAATTTAGAATAATGCCTGTGAAGTAAATTAAATATATAGGGAAACTTCCATATGCAAAAAAATGAGGATTCATTTGATTTGGAAAATTTAATTGTAATACCGAAGCAGCAATATTTCTTTCATCCGGGTGGAAATAAAAAGGATGACCCCAATTGAGATTGTAAAAACGAAAAATTCCGCCCAATAAAATTAACAAGAATAAAAATATTTTAACTTTATGATTACGCATCATCGAATGGTGTGTGTTAAGAGAAGCAGTGCTATTCCTGATATGGTTGAAATAATTCCCCCAATTGTTAGAAACAAAGCTGAACTTCCTGTTTCAGGAAGGCCTCCTTTGGATTCAATTGGAGCAAGAGTAGGCGATGGCAAGGGAGTTGGGCTTATGATTATAGCAGTTGGTGAAGGAACGGATGTAGGCGTTAAAGTAGGTATGGGGGTTGGAGATATTGGAGCTTCGGCAGCCAATACAGTGAATGATTGCATTAAAGTTATCAGTATACCTGATGAGTCACGGGTTTTGATAGTTATAGTATGCTCTCCAGGGGAGAGATTGGTTGGGGGTTTATATGTCCAGTTTCCGTTATTATCCGAAGTCACTTGAGTTGTTATTTCTTCATCTGAATGAATGGTAATTTCCACTTTCTCATTAGGCAAACTTGTTCCGCTAAATTGTGGTTTTTGGTTAGTGAGTGATTGGTTCTTTTTGGGAATTAGTATTTGAAGTTTTGAATTTTTGAAAACAGGGGAAATGGATGGAAAGCCTACCGATTCTCCAGATCCTGTTGCAATCGGAGAGGAACTTTGTGTGAAGTTATAATCATTGGAAAGAGTTATAGTTGGAATTATTGAGGCAGTATTTAATGATGCTAATGCGGTTGATTGTAAAGAGCCGTCGGTAACGAAGATGTTTAGGACTGTTTCATTATTGCTCACAAAATAAGAAGAGAGATCATCTGTTCGTAAATTCTCCAATGAGAAAGTAAATATTCCATCTTTTGTAATGTTTGACAAAAGTTGTGAATTATCTGTGCTTAAATACACCAGTGCTTCGGAGGGTGGATTTCCATCCGGCAAAACAATTTTGCCTTTTATAATATTTTGTTTTGCTCCCGAGGAAGCGATATTTGGACCGGTTGATATTTCAAAAGGTGAGCCATTGTTTAAAAATGTGTTATCCCCCGAGATAATGGCGAGAAAGTATTTCGAAGAGGGTGATAGTTTTTTTACAGACATGCTATGAATTTTTTTAGGATTAAAATCCCCTTTTTCCTTATCCGTATCGTCCAGTTCCGACTCGGCTAACTTTTTATCTTCACCGTAACTTATGGAGCCTGTAGCAGGCGCATCAGTCTGATAAGTGATGGTAAAAGAACTGTCTGTTGCATTGGTGATTTTTATATTTTGAGGTTCTTGTGAATTTGAAGCATTACTCCTAAGACTGGTTTGGTTTTTTGAAATAACAGTAGTTAATGCTACACCCAAAATTATAAGACCAATACCGATAAGGGTTGGAATTTTCTTGTTAAATAATTGATTGTTCATAGCAAGAGTTTTCCTCCCGCAGATGCATTCCCAGAAGGCACAAGAGTAGGTAAGGTAATAGGGGTAGGGGTGATTAGATTAAGATCAAATGATGGAATTATTTTTTCTCTGGATTTCAGCCTATCAATGGTTTTTGTATCAAAACTCGGGGCAATAGGAGTTATATCTTCATTGGTTTCTGTAGATATTGTTGAGCTTACTGCGTTATGATAAATGCTTGATCCTATCCACGCAATAATAAAGACGAAAAGAAGAATTATAATTATTAAAATATCTTTTTGTTTCATAAATTATTCCTTAAAAAAGGCTCTTCCCTGAATATTAAATCCTAAAGATTGATTCTGTTGTTCTGTAGTATTACTTATCGTAAACCCGTCGATGTTAATAATTCTTTGCATACTCGCAATGCGAGACACAAAATTATAAATATTCTCAGATGAACCTGTTCCCGCAATAGCGAAAGTGAAAGAATAATAGTTTTTTCCTATAGCCTTATCATTTTTGATGATTTCTACTTCAAAATTTTGAAGTTTTGAGAGCTTAATATTTGATGTTTGAGCAATTGATTGTATTTGAGCAAAGAGAAGAGGCGCATCGGGTTGTATTGCAATCGCATTTGTTATGATGAATAAATCATTCTGTAAGTCGATGTACTGTTTGCGCAATGCATTTAAGTTTTTTATTTTAGTATCCAATTCATCATAAACGAATTGATTGTCGGTAATTTCCTTCTGAAGTTTTAAGATCGTGGATACGGTAGGGCTTATTGCAAAAAATCCAAAAAATGCTGTGGTAACAAGAGTTAATATTATTCCAAGAAATTTTTGACTTCTTTCCGGAGTGAGATACGGAAGGGTTGGGAAATACATTGTTTTTTCTTTTTTTTCGAATTCGTCCTGCATATTTATTTAAGTAAGATTGTGATATCAACAGAAAGACCAACGGAAGGTTTATTCTCAATATTATCTATGCTTAGGGATTTTATTTTGGGATACTTTTTGAGAGATTCTGTGAAAGCTGTTAGGGAGGAAACGGATCCGATATTTACGCTTAAATTGACTTCATCTTTATTTAAAACTAAATTATTAATTTTGACCCCCTGCGGTATTAGGTTAATAATGTCACGAATTATCTCATTGGTTTGAGTACTCTTGTCGTAAAAAGTTGCAGCTATTGCAATACGATCTTGTATATTTCTATATTTATTCTCATCGTTTTTCAAAACATTGACTATATTTTGTTTTTGTTTGATCTGAGAATGAAGGTCAACGAGTTTTTCGTCGAGAGAAAATCTATAGATAAATGCTCCGACAGCCACAACTTCAGTTATGATTACGATTAATCGGCCAACTGTTAGAGCCCAATTGATGAATCTGTCAATTAGGGGAGTTTGCCTATTTCCCACGAAATTTATAGAAGAAAAATTTTCCGGCATATTAAATTTAGTCTAGGGGAATTTGGCTTTTTTGTCAAAGCCCCGAAGGGGTGCCTTCGGCATCCTTGGCGGGTTATTTCTTGCTCTTTTTAGCCTTTTTTACAGTATCTGACTTTTTGCTGATAAGTTTTGATAGTCTTGATTTTAGTCTTGCAGCTTTATTTTTGTGAAATATATCTTTTTTGACTCCTTTATCTATAGCTCTGAAAGCCTCAGTTACACTTCCCGGAGTTGGTTTTCTTTGGGCTTTCTTAACAACCAAATTAATAAAAGCCTCCATTTTCTTGTTGGCTCCTTCTCTTTTTCTGTCAACTTTTAATTTTTTCTTTGCATTTCTTATTACTGGCATCGGGTTATTTTAGCATGCTATACTGTAAATTACAACATATGGCTTCGAATTTTTTAAAGAAAAGTATAAGCTTGCTTCTTGCTCGTCAAACCAACATTCTTTCTGCTGCTTTTATCATTATGGCAACTGTTGTTTTATCCCATGTTCTGGGTCTTATCCGCACGCGGTTGTTATTTTCTATTTTCGGTCCATCCAATACTTTAGGTGTTTATGATTATGCATCAATTCTCCCGGATACTATTTTCCAATTAACGATTGCTGCAGCTTTAGCGTCGGCTTTTATACCGGTTTTTTCCGAATATTTGGCAAAAGGAGAGGAAAGAAATGCCCACAAAATGGCGTCGACACTTTTGACGATAGGGCTTTTGGTATTTGCAATTCTTTCCTTTGTTCTTGTTTTATTTGCCCAGCCAATACTTGCCATTTTTAATGGCGGACAGAATTTTTCCAAAAACGATATGGACCTTATGGCTAATCTGATGCGGATAATTGTAGTCGGACAGTTTATTTATATCGTTGGAACATTTTTTAGCGCCATGCTGCAATCGTATAATCATTTCTTTATTCCCGGAATTGCTGCAGCATTTTATAATTTTGGAATAATACTTGGTATTCTGCTATTGCATAAATATGTTGGTATTTATGCTGTTCCTTATGGTGTTATTTTGGGTGCAATAATTTTTCTCATACTTCAAATTCCCCTTGCGAGAAAAGTTGGTTTTTCTTTTTCTCCTTCAATTGATTTTCTTAAGTCAAGTGGTTTAAAGAAAATAAGCATGCTTATGTGGCCGCGTGTTATCCAAGTTGGTGTCCAGCAAGTGGGAACAATTATTCTTGGAGTGATTATTGCATTTATGATTGATCCGGGACGTATGCAGCTTCTTTTTAATTCTGCAAAAACGCTTATGTTTGCCCCAATTTCTTTAATTGGTCTTAGTATTGCCCAGGCGGCTTTTCCGGTTCTTTCAAGGGAAAAAAATAATCTGAATGATTTTAAGATAACCTTTATCACAAGTTTTAACCAAATGCTCTATCTTATTCTTCCAATTTCTGCTCTCATACTTGTTCTTAGAATTCCTATTGTCAGACTTGCATATGGGGCAGATAAATTCGATTGGCCGGCTACAGTTCTAACAGGTCATATCCTAGCCTTTTTATCTATTTCTATTTTTGCCCAAGCTCTTATTGTGCTTCTGTATCGGGCATTTTACGCATTACATAATTCACTCATTCCTCTTATAGTTAGCGCTCTCTCGACAGTACTTCTTATAATTCTTGGATATTATTTTGTTATTGTTCAAAAAATGAACATTGAAAGCATTGCCCTCGCATTTACATTTGCAAATTTTCTACAGCTTATAATACTGATTGTCTTATTGAATAAAAAAGTTGGGGGATTTCCCAAGAATTTATTATTTCCCCCCCCTCTTAAGATTTTGTTAGCCACTTTTTTTACAGGTATAGCCTTGTATGTTCCAATAAAATTGCTGGACCAGCTGGTATTTGATACAACAAGGACCATTAATTTGATATTTCTTACAGGGATATCAAGTTTCATCGGATTTTCGATTTATCTTTTCTTAACTTGGCTTTTTAATGTTAATGAAGCAAAAACATTTTTGTTAATTTTCAAGAAAGTTGGGAATTGGAGAGAAATTCTTCAGAAAAGAGACGAGGCGGTTGATATTACCCGCATTAATCCATAGAAAATAGTATAATGACCCCTATGGAACAAAAAAACATCAGGAATTTTGCGATCATTGCTCATGTTGATCATGGAAAATCTACTCTTGCCGACAGACTTCTTGAGATAACAAAAACAATTCCAAAAGATAAATTGTCAGAGCAATTTCTGGATCAAAATCCAATCAGCCGGAGACGCGGAATTACAATTAAATTAGCGCCGGTTAGAATGCAATACAATCTTAATTCTGAATTATACATTCTGAATCTGATTGATACTCCCGGTCATGTTGATTTTTCTTATGAAGTTTCCCGGACTCTGGCTGCATGTGAGGGAGCAGTTCTTTTGGTAGATGCCACTCAGGGAATTCAAGCTCAGACAGTTGCTCATTTTAGAGAAGCAAAAAAACAAAATTTAGTTTTGATTCCGGTTGTCAATAAGATAGATTTAGAAAGTGCTCAGACGGAAACTGTTGCCAAAGAATTGGTTGACACTTTTGGTTTTAAAAATGAAGAAATAATTTATATTTCGGCAAAAACAGGAAAAAATGTAGAAAGCCTTTTGGAAGCTGTTGTCAAAAGACTGCCTGCACCTAATGGGATGAAAGACAAAACACTTCGCGGTCTTATTTTCGACGCCGTATACGATGAATTCCGCGGAGTGGTTGCTTATGTCAGAATTGTTGATGGACATTTAAATAAAGGAGACAAACTTAAACTTTTTCAAAACAACATACAAACTGAAGTAACTGATTTGGGTTATTTTTCTCCTTTTCTTGTGTCTTCTTCCGGTCTTTCAACAGGAGAGATAGGTTATGTTATAACCGGAATAAAAGATATCAGACAATGCAGGGTTGGAGACACCATAACGGTTGAAGATGGAACATGGAAAATAGAAGATGGAAAATTTGAACCTCTGCCGGGATATAAAACTCCAAAACCTATGGTTTTTTTCGGGGCGTATCCAAGAAGTACAAATGACTTTGTTTATTTACGGGAATCTTTGGCAAAATTAACTTTGAATGATACGGCATTGACTTATACTGAAGAATATTCTTCTTATTTGGGAAGCGGTTTTAGAGTCGGATTCTTGGGACTTCTGCATGCGCAAATTGTCAAAGAAAGAATCAAGCAGGAATTCAATCTTGAAATTTTGCTCACAATGCCCCAAGTTTTATATGAAAAGAAAAATGATGGAGTAATACTTGAGCCCTACATGACATTAACAGTTTATACACCGAAAAATTATGTAGGTCCGATCATGAACATATGTCAAACCAGGAAGGGCAATTTATTAGATCTCAGCTATCACGAAAGCTATGCTGTTCTTTCCTATGACATGCCTTTTAGTATGTTTATCAGAGGAATCTCTTCAGATCTAAAATCCGCATCAGAGGGATACGCCAGTCTTGATTATGAAGTAACCGAATATAAAGAAGCTAATCTGGCAAAAGTTGAAATCAAAGTAAATGATATTTCAATTGATGTTTTGTCAGAACTTGCATACAAAGACGAAGCGATTCATGAAGCCAGAAAAAAAGCAGAAAGACTTAAAAATTCTTTACCAAGACAGCAATTCAGACAAATTATTCAGGGAGTTGTTAATGGAGAAATTGTAACCCGTGAAGAAATACCTCCTTTTAGAAAAGATGTTTTGGCAAAAATGTCAGGGGGAGATAGAAGAAGGAAAGATAAATTACTGGAAGCGCAAAAAAAAGGTAAATCTCGTATGATTTCTCAGGCAAAAATATCTATTCCTCAAGAAGCGCTTCTTTCTATGATCGAGGAAAATAATTAGAGAAGGATGAAAAAAGCTCCGCCAACAATCGTAAATATCGCTCCCAATATTCCAAGATTCATCATTGTTTTTCCATCTCCGGTCGGAGCAAGTGTTGCTACAGGTACTTGGGTTGGTATTGAAACAATTGTTTGAGGAGCTGATCCTCCTCCGATAGCGGTTGCTAAATTAACAGTAATAGTTTTTGCACAACTATCTATTTTTTCACTCAAGTTATTTTTATTGTCAGTTAAAATTGCATAAGCGGTATAACTTCCTGCATTATTATAAGTATGAGATATTTGATTATTAACACTGTTAGTTCCAATTCCTCCGCCTGTGGTTATAGTTTGTACCGGACCGTCCCCAAAATTATATGAGACCTTACTGATTGTTCCGTCTTTATCATTTCCCACAGCCGTAAAGGTAAGAGAATATGGAGCATTTCCCGTAGTAGCTCTGTCAACATTAAGACCTGAGCAAATTGGTGCTACTTCCAAGCTAGCTGATCCGGAGGATGTCCCAGAGGGTGTCGGGGTTAAAGCTGCAGTTGGATTAACGCTGGCAGGGGCAGCAGTTGGCGTAGTTCCTGCTGCTGCTTGAGCAATAGTTACGCTAGCAGGAACAGTAGTTGATAGGACATTTTCGCTTGTTCCGTCAGATCCTGCAATTGACAAAACTTGCGTTTCCGGCGGATCATAGAATGTAATATTTGGGATGGTAGGAGTTGCTACAGCAATGGCTTTGAGTTTTAATACTGCAATTTTAGTTTTGGTTATAACAACCTTTGTCGGATCTGCTCCGATAGATAGTGAAATAGAAGCTTTTCCAGCTTCATAAGTTGGTCCTTCCAGTATAGCGGTTAGAGTATTTGGTGAGCTAGGGGAATCGGGATTTGGGGCAAGACTTTCTCCATCAGTTATTTTTTCAAACTTTGTTGCGTCAAATTTAACAGATATTTTTACAAAAGAAACTTGATTTGGAGTTGGTCCTGCTCCCGGATCAAGCATAACATTTAAGGTTAAAGTATCTCCTACGCTTATTGCGGATGACACAGGATCAAGAGAAAGAATTGTTGATTTGGATGCCTGAGATGTGGTTTGTTGACGTTTTTGCGCAATATATACGGAGAAAGGAATCGCGATAAGGATTGCTACTATAAAGCCTAATAAAAATATTTTTTTGTAGGACGAAAAAATGGACATATTAATCCCTAAATTTATCGTATAGAAGAACTAATCTTATGTCAACCCCGATTTAATCGGGGTCAACTCTTTTTCTTATTCTCTTGACAGTTTTTGGTTTTTAGTGTATAAATCACAAAGAATCATTTTGTAATAGGAGTGATATTATTTTTTTGACTTATGGCAAGTAAACAAAACCTAAAACCACTATTTGACAACGTTCTTATAAAGCCTCTTGAGGTGCAAACAAAAACAGCAAGCGGAATAATTCTTCCGGACAGCGCTAAAGAAAAACCGCAGATTGGAATTGTTATGGCAGTTGGACCGGGAAAATTAGACAAAGAGGGAAAGAGAGAGCCTTTGGCTGTGAAGGTCGGAGAGAAAGTTATGTATAAAAAATGGGGAGGCAACGAAGTAAAAGTTGAGAATGAAGAATGGACATTAGTAAGCCAGGACGATATTTTAGCAGTTGTAGAATAAAATTATGGCAAAACAAATAAAATTTTCCGAAGAAGCAAGGCAATCTTTAGTTAGGGGAGTAAATATTTTGGCCAGAGCTGTTGTTACAACGCTTGGTCCTAAAGGACGGAATGTTGCTTTGGATAAAAAATGGGGAGCGCCAAATATAGTTCATGACGGAGTAACTGTTGCAAAGGAAATAGAACTGGAAGATGCTTTTGAAAATATGGGAGCACAGTTAGTCAAAGAAGCAGCTTCCAAAACAAATGATGTTGCAGGAGACGGAACAACTACAGCAACACTTCTTGCTCAATCGATTATCAATACCGGTTTCAAAAATGTAACTGCAGGAGCAAATCCCATGATTTTAAAAGCAGGAATGGAAAAGGGAGTTGAGGTTGTTGTTAAGGAAATTGGAAAAATGGCAAAAAAAGTTCAGGATACGGATGTAACAAAAGTTGCAACTATTTCCGCGCAAGACCAAAAAATCGGATCTCTAATTGCAGAAGCGCTTAATAAAGTAGGCAAGGACGGTGTGGTTACGGTAGAAGAGGGAAAAGGTTTGGAATTGTCAATTGATTATCGTGAGGGAATGGAATTTGATAAAGGTTATGCGTCTGCATATTTGGTTACAAATCCTGACAAAATGGAAGCGGAAATTGAATCTCCATATATTTTAATTACAGACAAAAAAATTTCAGCTCTTAACGAATTACTCCCTTTCTTGGAAAACTTGGTTAAGGTATCAAAAAATCTGGTAATTATTGCGGATGAGATAGAAGGAGAAGCTTTAGCAACTCTGGTTGTAAATAAATTAAGAGGAACATTTAATACATTGGCAATTAAGGCTCCGGGTTTTGGCGACAGAAGAAAAGAAATGCTTGAAGATATAGCAATTTTGACCGGAGGAACTGTTATTTCCGAAGATGTAGGGCGCAAATTTGATAGTGTAACTATTGAGGATTGCGGACGCGCAGACAAAGTATGGGCAGATAAAGAAACGTCCAGGATAATCGGAGGAAAAGGGGAAGTGGCAAAAATAAAATCCCGAATTGCCCAAATAAGACGCGCAATAGAAGAGACAACTTCTGATTTTGACAAAGAGAAACTTCAGGAAAGATTGGCAAAATTATCAGGCGGAGTTGCAGTTATTAATGTCGGAGCAGCAACTGAAATTGAAATGAAAGACAGGAAAGAAAGAGTTATTGATGCTGTTGCAGCTACAAAAGCAGCTCTTGAAGAAGGAATTGTTCCCGGAGGAGGAGTAGCATTGCTCCGCGCAAGAAAAGCGTTATTGAAATTGAAAGCCGGATTAACTCTGGAAGATGAAAAAGTCGGTATAGATATTTTGTATTCTGCTTTAGCAGATCCCCTCAGATGGATTGCAAAAAATGCAGGCGCTGATGAGGGATGGATATTGAATAAAGTAGAAGAATCAAAAATTACAGACTTCGGATTTAATGTGATGACAATGGAATTCGGATCAATGCTCCTAGCCGGAATTGTTGATCCGGCCAAAGTTACCCGTTCGGCAGTTCAAAATGCGGCAAGTGTCGGAATGATGGTTTTGACAACAGAAGCATTAATCACAGATCTTCCGGAGAAAAAAGAACCTCCAATGCCGGGCGGAATGCCGGGTGGCATGGGCGGAATGGACTACTAAAATCTTCGTGCTATAATAACTCTACTTTTTATGCAAAAGGTTTTGATGTTTTTGACTCCTTTATTTATCGCAGTAATTATTTTTTTCTCAATATTATTCTTCCTAAATAACAATTCAGGCAAAGGAGCGCTTCAGGTTACTTCTGTTCCTCAAAGTAAAGTATTTCTGGAAGGAAAATTAATCGGAATAACTCCGCTATGCGCCTGTGAGTCTTCACAGATGCTTACTGTCGGAGATTATACTATTAAACTTGTCCCAAAAGACGAAAGAGTGAGGCCTTTTGAAGAGAAAATCACAATCAATAAAGGAACATTAACTGTTGTAGATAGGACTCTTGCAGAAAATGGAGAGAGCGATGGAAGTATTATTATCAGTTTGTCTCCATTGAATAATAAGAAAGATATAGAAGTTTTGGTTATTTCTTTGCCTGACAAGGTGACTGTTTTTTTAGATGGCAGTCCGGTTGGAATAACTCCTTTACTTTTAAAGCAGGTTAGCGAGTCTGATCATGATCTCAGAATAAGTAGAGATGGATACAAAGATAAATCCGTAAAAATAAAAACCGCGTTAGGATTCAAGCTAAGTGTTTTAGTTTTTTTGGGAGTAAATTCTGATTTAAGTTCTTCAGGTGATGCTTCATCATCGGCTGTTCCTGATGCTTTGACCAAAACTCCGACTGTCTTGATCCTAAATACTCCGACAGGATTCTTAAGAGTTAGAGACAGTAATTCTGTAGCCTCTTTGGAAATAGCAAGGATATCCCCTGGGGAAACATATGAATTAGTCAGTGAAGAAGAAAATTGGTTTGAAATAAAACTTACAGATGGGACAAGGGGATGGATTAGTAATTCTTATGCTGTTAAGGAGTAGAGTCTTAAGGACCAATGAAATATATGATTGCAATTAGTAAGGAAATCCAAACTATTACTGTTATCAGCAAAGGTTTATCGGAATAAAGTACTCTTTCAGGACTCTCTCCTTCATGCTTTTCATAGATATCCTGAAGATAGCGCATAAGACCATAAACTACAGGAATTATAGTTATCATTAGCCATTTTCTTTGAAAAAACGCCGGTAAGAAATCCGGTAAGAAAACACTTAGTCCCAGGTTAAATCCGCGCGGATTTTCCAAAAAAGTAAAAAGAGTGTAGGAGACAAATGTTGATGTTGCAAAAATTGAAGCATAAACATCCAAGAGCCTTTCAGAATAGTGAGATAAAGTTTTTCTAACATCAGATATATTGACTGCTTTATTTTGGGAAACAAGAGTAAGTTCCGATCTTCTTTTCCCAATTGCCAAGAAAAGAGAAAGAGAAATTGTTGTTAACAAAAGCCAGACTGAAATATGCACTCCTCCGGCCAATTCTCCCGCATAAACTCTCAAAATATACCCCATAGCTATAGCCAAGATATCGATGATGGCAATCGGTTTTAAAATCGTTGAGTAAAAGAATTGAATTGTTAAATATACAATTCCTAAAATAAAGAATGCGGGATTAACTGTTAGTCCCAAAATAAAAGAAAAGATTATTAAACAAAATGCAACTCCTAAAGCATAGCCTGCGGTTAAGTCTTTATTGGGAAGAGGTCTAAATCTTTTGAAGGGGTGAAGTTTGTCTTTTTTTATGTCAAAAAGGTCATTGATTATATAGCTTGCGGAAGAAAGACTACAAAACACTATGAATGCAAAAAATACTTTTTGCAGAGAAATCCAATTAAAAAGATCACCGGAAAATGTTATAGCGGCAAAGATAGCGGTATTTTTTACCCACTGCCTTGGTCTGACTAATCTGAGAGTATTATATGCGATCTTTATCATAGCTCTTATTTAATATGCGGTGCAAAAAAAGCAATGCTCCTCCCACAATAATTAAAAGCATTATGATTGCAAAAAGTTTTGCTTGACTTGATAAAACTAATGCAAGTGTCCCTAATATAGCAGAGATTATCCAATAAAACAACGCAATATGTCTTTGGCTCATTCCAAAACCTAAAAGCAGATGATGCAGATGTTTCTTGTCATGCCAAAAAGGAGAGCGTCCTGACAAAAGCCGTCGTAAAATAGTAAAGAGTCCGTCTATCATTGGCACTCCCATAACTAAAATTGCAGTTGCTAATTTTGCTCCTGAAAGAATTGACACAGCGCTTAAGAGAAGATACACTGCAGTCGCTCCGTATCCGGGGAATATTTTGGCAGGATGAAAATTAAATATTAGAAAGCCAAGAGAGCTCCCGGCTATTATGAATGAGAGATTGACAGCTATTCGTTCGAATTCATTTGAAGATCCAAATCGAAGGCTGAGAAAGCCGATTGTTATTGCGGATATAGCAACAATTCCAGGCATTTGACCATCAACACCCTTACTCCAATTCAACATGTTCATTACCCATATAATCCAGAGTATGGCAATAATATCTGAAAGAGCAATTACGAAATGATATCCAAAAAGTCCAAAAGGTAAAGATATCAAGTTAAGATAGAGTATGCCGCCAAACGGATTTGTGATAAAAGGAACAGTAATGCCACTTCCTACAACAATTAGCGCTACCACAATATTTGCAATGAAACGTAGGTAAGGAGAAATATCATACTTATCATCGATAACCCCAATTATAAGCGCTATCAGTCCCGCAATAAAAAGCGCTAGTACGGTTTTGGTAAGAGGCAAGAAAAATATTGCAGTTAAAACTATTCCTATAAAAAGAGGAATTCCTCCTCCCCGGGGTGTTGGTTTTTTGTGAATTATACCGGGATGTTTGTGCATTTTTGGATCATCCAGAAGTCCCATTTTTTTAATAGCAATCACAGACAACGGAGTTAAAACCATAGTTATAATAAATGCAATTATGAGAGGCAAAAATATCATTTTTAAGTTATCAAAATTATAGTTTTTATAACAAAAAGCAACATTAAAATTCCGCAAAGAAGACTGATAGCCGTAAGCATACGAGCAACAAGAGGTATTTTTCTATACGTAAAAGAGGTAATAAATATATTTATAACAAGAATTAACAAGACAATTAGAACAGGGATGAAAATAGTCAATGTGTTGCCAAGCCGTTGTTCTCCCCATGGCAACTGATTGAAAATAGGAATAAATGGAGGAAGTTTGCCATAGGAAAAAATAATATAAATAATAGCAATAATGATTAGAAAAATACTTATAAAAAATGCCAAAGTTATGGTTTTGTCACCTTTTATATTTTTAAAAAAGTCTTTCATAAATAGCTGTTCTTCTGAAATTTATTTTTTTAGAATAGCCGGTTAAAGGAAATGGAATCGGATCAACATTTTCCATTACTACAATAAATTTTGGTTTTGTTTTCTCAATCTGTTCTTTTGTATTTTTGATTCCGTCTTTGTAATTTGTTATATGATAGGCAACTACATATTTTGTCGGCGCAACAGTGCCTGTTAATTGAGATCGGAAG
>Ga0209515_10000502_pt1 | contig 70123 bp, 81 predicted proteins | sample Subgroupgradi54m_FD_187454 | JGI IMG/M metagenome (GOLD analysis project Ga0209515, IMG submission 187454) | Subsurface groundwater microbial communities from S. Glens Falls, New York, USA - GMW60B uncontaminated upgradient, 5.4 m (SPAdes)... ...
CCGATGCACACGCCGGTCTGGTCGCGCTCGGCGCGCAATACGACCGCGGCAGCGCCGTCGCCGAACAGCGCGGTAGAAATCACGTCGGCCTTGGCGCCGCGGTCGGAACGGAACGCCAAAGTGCACAACTCGACCACGACCACCAGCACGACCAGCACCACGACCAGCACGACAACCACGACCACCGTGGCGCCCCCATCGGGGCTGTGCGGTGGGGGCGCGAGGCCCGCTCGCTACGACCACGTCGTGATCGTGGTCATGGAGAACAAGAAGTGGTCAGATGTGCTCAACGGCCAAGGCCCGTGGCAGACGGCGAGGAAGAACGAGTGCGCCACGGCAACGAACTACGCCCAGGCCGGCTCCCCGTCGAGGCCGAACTACATCGCCATGACGGCGGGTGGGACCTTCGGCTGCGAAGGATCGAACGCCGATCCACCCGGCGGCTGTACGCCTCCGTCACCGTCACTGTTCAAGCAGGTCATCGACGCGGGCGGCACGGCCAAGAACTACCTGGAGTCGGCCCAAGGGCCGTGTGATCTCACGTCGGGAGGCACCTACGCCGTCAAGCATTCGGCCTGGCCCTACTTCCAGGACGAGCGGGCGCTGTGTGCTGCGAACGCTCCGGCCATGGGCACCGTGGTCCTCGACCCGGCCAACCTCCCGACTCTTGCCTACGTCAGTCCCAACCTCTGCAACGACACCCACGACTGTGGGGTCGCGACCGGTGACAACTACCTGAAGACGCTGCTGACGCCGGTCTTGAGCTCGGCCGACTACCAGGCCGGGAAGACGGCAGTCATCGTGACCTACGACGAATACACCCCGTTGCCGAACGTGTGGATGTCGAGGAGCGTCACGCCGGGGGTCAGCTACACGGCGGGAATGAGCCACTACGGCTTGCTTCGGACAGTGGAGGAGATGCTCGGCCTCCCACTGTTGGGCCAGGCAGGATCGGCCCCGTCGATGCGGGGACCATTCAACCTCTGATCGCGCTCTGATCGCGCTCTGATCGCCGCCCGGGCATCGTTGCCGCGCTCCGGCGGGCCGGCCCGGCGCCTTCGACAACCCGGCACGTGATCCGTAGACTCTCGTGTGCCCGCCTGGAGGCGGCGGGGGCCAACCGACTGTGATTCGGGTTGTCGGCAGGGCCGGTCCGTTGGCAGGGAGGCACGAGATGGGCCCGCGGTATCGCGGAAGGGCGCGCTGGCTCGCGGCCGCGCTGGCCACAGGTCTGGTCGCCGTCCTGCCGGTCGTGACGGCCGATCGACACGCGGGCGCGTCGGCGTCCGGCCCGGCGCTGCTCGAGGCCGACGCGGTGGATTCGGGCCATGTGGACGTGGCGTGGACACCGGTCGCGAGCGCGTCGAGCTACGAGGTCTTTCGGGACGGAGTTCTCCTGGTGACCGCGAACACGCTGCGCTCCACGGACACTTCGGTCGCCGCCGGCTCCACGCACGATTACTCGACGCGCGCGATCGTGGCCGGGCAAGAGACCACCGACAGCCCACACCAGACGGTGACCGTTCCGGCACTTACGGACACGCGGGCGCCGACCGCGGTGACGAACCTGAAGGCGACCTCGATCGGCGCCAAGTCCGTGGCGCTGTCGTGGTCGGCGTCGACGGACGACGTCGGGGTGATCGCCTATTTCGTCAAGGTCGGCGGCACCGTCTACGGGAGGACCGAAGGACCGACGAGCCTCACCGTCTCGCCGTTGCAGGCGAGCACGACCTACGGGTTCGATGTGTACGCGCTCGACGCGTCGGGCAAGCTCTCGACCCCGACGCAGATCACGGTCACGACCGCGCCGCTGGCAAGCCCCGATACCGTCAAGCCCACGATCCCCACGCTCACGGCCACGCCGTACTCGGACACAGCGGTCGATCTGTCCTGGAGCGCCTCCAGCGACACGAACCTCGCCGGCTACCTGGTGGGCAATGTCAGCACCTTCCAGATCTTGGCCAACCTTCCCGCCAACAGCAGCTTCCAGACCCGCGTCCTCCCGGTGACCGGCCTGTCAGCCGGCACGTCCTACACGTTCGCGGTCTGGGCCTACGACGCGGCCGGCAACCTCTCGGATCCCTCCATCAAGGCGGCCACCACCCTCGCGCCGGGCGACGTGCGAGTAGCGCGCGGGCCGTACGTGCAGCGGGCCGATGCGGCCTCGGCGCGAGTCGTCTGGCGCACGAACGTCCCCGCCCCGAGCCAACTCACCTACTCGTACGGTGCCATCAACGTGACCGTCCAAGACCCGACACCACGTACCGACCACAGCGTCCTGATCGGACCGCTCCCCGCCGTCACCCGCGTCTCGTACACGCTCAACTACCCCACCCCGGTCGGCGGCGGCTTCGTGACCTGTGACACGGGCCCGGGGAACGAGCGCATCGATGTCGCCGGGGACTTCGGCGGTGGCAGCCCCCAGGAGAAGGCGATCGCCGGCCTCATCGCCGGAGACCAGCCCGACTTCATCCTCGGCCTCGGCGACGACGTCTATCCCGCGGGAGAAGACAAGGACTTCCCGGCCCGGTTCCTCACCCCGTACGCGACGGCGCTGCGCGGCTCGGCGTTCTGGACCTCCTTCGGCAACCACGAGTACTACGACCCCGGCGCCAGCGGCTCGCATCTCGCCTACACCCAGCCCGGCAACGAGTCCTACTACTCCTTCGACTGCTCCGGCATCCACGTCGCGGTCATCGACACCGAGATCCCATACGCGCCGGGCAGCCGCCAGAACCAATGGCTCGCGAGCGACCTCGGCGCCACCACACAGCCGTGGAAGATCGCGGTTCTTCACCGGCCCCCCTATAGCTCCTCGGCTAACTCGGGACCAAGCGCTACCAGCATCCTCAGCCCCCTCTTCGAGCAGAACGGCGTGAAGCTCGTGCTCGGGGGTCACTCCCACAACTACGAACGCACCAACCCGGTCAACGGCGTCACCTACATCGTGACCGGAGGCGGCGGCAACGGCCTCAACAGTTTCAGCGGTACCCCACCCGCTTGGAGCGCCTACCACGCCGCCGAGTTCGAGTACGTGCGCCTCAACGTCACGCCGACCCTGCTCACCGGTACCGAGATCCGCCAAGACGCCACGACCGGCGACACGTTCAGCATCGCGGGGCCGGTAGGCACCCCACCCGACACCGTGATCGACAGCGGACCGCCGACGCAGACGAACGCGACGGCGGCCAGCTTCGCGTTCCACGCGACACAGACGGGCGCCACGTTCCAATGCGCACTCGACGCGGGCGCCGCGACCGCGTGCACGAGCCCCAAGAGCTACACCGGCCTCGCCCAGGGTCCCCACGCATTCTCGGTGCAGGCGACGACGACCTCGGGCACCGACCCGACACCCGCGACCGCGAGCTGGACGGTTGATACCACGGCACCGACGCCGCCATCCGGCCTCGTCGCGAGCGCGCCGACGTCCGCGGCCGTAAACCTCGCGTGGACCGCCGCGAGCGATGCGAACGGCATCGCGGGCTACGACATCACGCGCAACGGCGCGCCGCTCGTGAGCGTCTCGGGCTCGACGACATCGTATACGGACACGACGGTCGCGGCGGGGACGACCTACCAGTACCAGGTGGTCGCGCGAGACCCGGCGGGCAATGTGTCCGCGCCGAGCAACACGGCGAGCGTCACGACGCCGAACACCGTCCCGCCGGTCTTCGCCGACGGGTTCGAGTCGGGAAACCTCTCGGCGTGGACCTCCAGCGGTGGTCTCGTCGTTCAGGGCGCGCTCACTCACACCGGGAGCTTCGCCGCGCAGGGCAACACCACGAACGGCGCCACCTACGCGAAGAAGACCCTGCCCGCCACCTACGCCGACGCCTACGCGCGCGTCTTCTTCAACGTCGTGAGCGCCGCGAGCCAGGTGAACCTGCTGCGGATCCGGACCGCCGCCGATACATCGATCGGTTACCTCTTCGTCACCGCCACGGGCCAAGTCGGGCTCAAGAGCGATGTCGCTTTGACGACGTTCACGAGCGCCACCTCGGCCGGCGCCGGCTGGCACTCGCTCGAGCTGCACGCGGTCCTCAACGGCACGTCGAGCACCACCGAAGTCTGGCTCGACGGCGTCAAGCTCAACGATCTGTCGGTCACCACCAACCTCGGCACGACCCCGATCGGTCGACTGCAGATCGGCGAGGTGCAGAGCGGACGTACCTACAACGTGGTCCTCGACGACGCGGTCTTCGCCACGGCGCGGATCGGCCCGTAGGCGCCGCGCTCACCCGTAGCGCACCGTCTCCTCGAAGCGGAAGCCCCGGGCATCCACACGGGTCCGGCCCAAGCTGTCGCGCACCTCGAACGTCGCCGTCCCGGCCTTCGTGTCGATGACGACCCGTCCGAAGGAGCCGGCCTCGTCGAACTGCTGGAGCGTCTCGCCGGCAAGCGCCTTCGGTCTCGACTCGAACCCCGGTCCGATCGACGCCTCGGCCGCGTGGTCGGCGAGCGGCGCCGGCAGCGGCTCGGGCTCGGGGAACTCGGCCATCGGCGCGGCAACCCACTCCGCGACCCGAGGCCCGAAGCGAGCCCACAGCGCGTGGTGGTAGTCACCGCTGATGAAGCGCACGAGCGCGCGCGAGCGCTGGCACGTCCGGATGATCTCCTCCCGCTCGGTCGGGTATTGGCTCCACGCGCTGTTCGAGCCGTGCCCGATCGTCGTCTGCGAGGCGATGATGACGAGACGGGCCTTCGTCGTGGCCAGCAGGTCGAGCAGCCACGCCTTCTGCTTCGCGCCGAGCACCACCTTGTCGGGCCCATCGGGCTGCGAGAGCGGCGACCGGTACGCGATCCCCTCGGTCCAGACCAGCACCACGCGCCCGCCGTCGAGCGCGACGCTGCCGTAGCGCCCCTTCCCGTCGGCGGCGGGGTCGTTGCTCTGCCAGGAGGCGAACGCCTCCGACGCGAACGGCGACAGCGACTTTGCGTCGACGTCGTTGCCGCCGAGATCGTGATCGGAGGCGATGTAGATCCAGGGCTTGCGGAACAGCTTCCCCAGCTGCTCGTCGTAGGGAAGGTCGCTCCACAGCGCCTCGTACCCGGCCTTCGATTGCCGGTACGCGCTCCTGTCGGGGTAGCCGTAGTCGCCGAGGTGCACGACGAAGTCGGGGCCGCTCGCTGCGGCCGCACCGAGGGCGGTGTTGCGGTAGGGCACCTGCTTCGGGTTGTTGCACGACCCGAACACGAAGCTGAAGACCGCCGGGAGCGCCTTCGGGTCGAGCTGCCGGGGGCGGGCCAGCTCCGCGACAGCGCCGGCCTGCGCCCACGGCAGGCGCCGCTCGCCGACGGCGAACGCGTCGAGCCACACCTCGAAGGTCGACGTGGTCTTGGTGAGGTCGTTCCCCAGCGAGACCACGTCCTTGACCGGGCCGGCCAGCCCCGCGTTGCCCGATCGCGCCACGAGAGCCTCGCGCCGGCCGTCGAAGGTCCACAGCTCCACCGTCCCGTCGGGCAGCACCCCGAGCTGCACCTGCACCCACGCACCCGTTGCGAGCGGGATCGTCGTCGACGGCGCGCTGCTCGCCTGGAGGCCCCGTCCCGCCACCCAGACGAGATGCTCGCTGACCTTCGCCGCCTCCGCCCGGATGCGCGCGAGGTGCACGCGCTCGCCATCCTTGCCCCAGCGCTCCGTGCGGACGGCCAGGCGCACCCAACATTGCTCGACCGGCTGCTGAAGCTCATTCTTGTAAGCCTCGGCGTCAGCGGGGTCCACGCACCGGAGCGCCACGCCCTTCCCCTTCGAGAACGCGAACGGCGACCCGACGACCAGCGCGGCGGCCCCGCGCGAGCGGACGGTCAGCTCCAGGTCGCCGTCGTCCTCGTGGTCGAATCGACGGGCCCGGATGCCACCGACCGGCCGAACCTCGAAGCTCGACGACTCACTCCAGCGCTCGTCACCGTCGCTCCGCGCGCGCACCCGCCAGGTGTTCACGCCTTCCTGGAAGCCGGGCTTGCCATCGCCGAAGCGAAGCTCGACCGGTCCATGTCGCAGACCCGACGCCACGATCGCGCCGTTGAGCTCGACGTCGTAGCTCTGCGCCCGCGGCGCATCCTCCCAGGCCAGGGCGAGCATGGCGCGCTCGTCGGCGTCGACCACCCGCCCACGTGGTGTCGTCAGCCGGGCCCGCCCCGGGCGGCCCGACCTCGCACCCCCGCCCACCGTGCACGCGGCCACGGCCGCGGACCCGGCGGCTACGCCCAGCCGGAGGAACTGGCGCCGGGTGAGGTGCCGACCTCGAAGGTCGCGCCGAGCACGGCCGCGCGGCATCGTCAGCGGCTGCTACGTACGGCGGGCGCGCTCGCCACGACGCGCCGCGGTCAACAAGACGAGAAGCGCCCCGACGACGACCTTCAACGCGCGAGAGCGGGGACGGCCCGACGGCATCCCCGCGCCCGACGGGAGATGCTCGTCGACCACCACGAGCCCCTGATCGTCCGAGGAGCCGCTATCTGGGCCCGGACCCGGCCCGGGGCCCGGACCCGGTGCGGGAGGCTCCGCCCAGGGCCGGCGGCGGCGGACGACCACGGGCAGCGTCACGAGGAAGAGGCCGAACCCGGCGAGCACGAAGATTCCCAAGGGCGGCCCGCCCTTCCCCGCGGAGCTGGTGCCCGACGAGTCACGGTGTCCGGTGCCCGCGCGGGCACCGGCGACCGGGTCCGCGCCCGGGAGGCCGTGCGCCCCGCCGGCTCCCAGGCGCTCGCCGACGGTCGCGAGCGCGAGCGAGCCGGCGTGCACGCTCGGCTCGATCTGCGTGCTCTCGCTGAACTCGTTCCAGCTGATGAGCCCGAGCGCGTCGGGGGACGAGGCCGAGGCTGTGTCGATCTCGCGCAGCAAGGTCTCGCCACCCCATCGGGGTACGGCCTGCGCGCCGCCGACGAGCCGCGCGTCGAAGCCCGGCGCGGCGGGGGCGATCCAGAGCCCATGGCGCGCGTGCACCGAGCGGCCCATGTCGACCAGCTTCTCGAGGTATCCGGGGAAGGTGTCGGGGTTGACCGACGACCAGTAGTACGCGTCGCCGTCGAAGAGGTCGGCCACGCGTTCGTAGTCGTTGCCGTTCCGCTCGGAGGCGAGCAGGAGCAGGCGAGCGCGCCGGCTGGCCGTGACCCCTCTCATCTGCTCGCGCGAGAACTTCCACGTCCCCGACCAGATCACGAACGGCTTCGCGAAGACGCCGAACGGAGCGCGGTTGGCGAAGGTCGTCGTAAAGAAGTCGAGGTCGGCGGCCACACGCTCGGCTGGGAGCGGGTTCCGGTAGAAGTCGAGGCCCTCGTACATGACGGCGAGCTTGAAGTGCTCGGACTCCGCGATGTCGACGAGCTGCGCGAGACGGCGGTCGAGCTCGCTGGTGTGCTTCCAGCTTACGATGAAACCCTCGATGCCCGCTTCCTCGGCCGACTTCACGTGCCGGCGCATGACCACGGGATCGTCGCTCGAGTACTTGCCCAACAGCGGGAGGTCGGGCTTGGCGTGGTCCCACGACGAACCGTCGAACCAGATGTAGTAGTACGCGAAGGTCGGCGGGCTCGAGGCTCGCGAGGAAGGCGGCCGGGTGTCGGCTCGGGCAACTTCGGCTGTGCTCCAGCCGGCGAGCACGAGGACGGCCACCAGCGCCCATTGCCTCACGGTGCGCGCACCAGCTCCCGACGACCAGCCGCGACCTCCTCGAGCGCCGGGAGGTCGATGTCGGACTTGTGACGACGCCTGAGGCGCCGGCCCACCAGGATCAGGCCGACCGCGATCGCGAGGCCGACCACGGCGCCGAGGAGCACGTCGAGCCAGCTGATCACCTCGACGTCGACGTTCTGGTCGTGAGAGATCGAGACGGGGCGAGCCAGCCTCATGCCCGGTGCGACCACCGTGACGTGGTAGTCACCGCGCGGGAGCGACCCGAGCGTGACCTTGCCACCCGATCCCAGCTTGAAGCGCTTCACGGTGCCGTCGGGGTACTCGAGCAAGATGGCCGAGCCGAGCGGGGAGCCGAACAGGGCGTCGCGGGTCTGGAGCCGCGCCGCGAAGAAGAGCAACTTCACCGGCACCGGCTGCTGCCGGCTCGGCAAGAAGCGCTGCTGGCCACTGTTGACGACGTTCGAGCCCGAGACCATGGCGCGGGTAACGGAGTAGGAGACCTCGCGCACCTTGAGGCCGCTCGGGCCGGCCGTGACCCGGCTGCCCTGGAGCCAGATCGGGTCGAAGCGCTCGAGGTCGAGCTGGGCACCCAGGCTGCTCGTGAGCTGCATCGAGCGCACACGGCCGGCGGCGACGGGGTTGGCCTTCGTGTCGATGAACGAGAAGCCCGTCAGGTAATCGAGGTCGAAGGTGGCCGTCTCGAACTCGCCGCTCTCGTCGCCCGGGTGGAACTTGAAGTCGCCGTTGCCCGACCATCCCGCGAAGCGAGCTCGCGCGCCCGGCCGGAACTCAAGCTCGGGGGTGACCACGGTGAGGTGCTGCCCGCGGTCGGCCCGCAGGGCGTCGCGTTGGTCCTTCGTGATGAGCGTCTTCGCGACACCCTGGTCGTCGGCCACGATCGGCCTTCCGTCGATGGCGAACTGCACGCCGGGCACGGGCGGGATCGTCCCGATCGTGAGCACTCGCAGCCCTGCGAAGGGATCCTTGGGGTGCGGTTGCTTCGGGGGCGGCGGCTGGTTGGCGGCGGCGGCCACCCCGGCGTCGAACGCGAGAGGGGCGGCGAGGATCGCGAGCGTGCCGAGGATCGCGAGCGTGCCGAGGAGTCGGGCCGCGTGCCGTCTCATGACGGCACCCCCGGATCGAGCCGGCCGCGAAGCGAGAGCCTCGCCGCGGTCGCGATCAGCCCAGTTGCCACCAGCAACACGGCGCCGTACGCGAGGTAGATGACTCCTCGCGCGGGCGCAACCTCGCGCACGCCGTGCTGCTCGGCCGGGACGAACGCCGGCGCACGAGGCGGCTGCCCGAAGTCGAAGGCCGAGAGCAGGCTGGCGACGTGCGCGTCACGCGCCGCCAAGGGAGCGAGCCCCCAATTGTCCTCGACGAACTTGAGCACCGAGGTGGTGTCGAGCGGGGTGCTGATCACCGCGCCTCGCCGCGCGTACGCGCTCACCAGCAGTGCCGGCACGCGGAAGCCGGGACCGTACGCGTCCGCACGAGGCGGGGGCACGTGGTCGAACCATCCTCCCCACGAGTCGTAGGTCAGGAGCAGCGCGCTGCTCCTCCAAGCGCTGCTGCGCTGAAGGGCGTTGATCAACGAGCGCACCATGCGCTCCCCAGCCCGCACGGGCCCGGGCGGATGCTCGCTGCTCCCCGACGGCACGATGTAGGAGACCGCTGGCAGGGAGTCCTTCTCGAGGTCGGTGTAGTAGTCGTCGAGCGACACGATGTGACCGAAGAGCTTCGGGTCGTCGACGAACCGCGCGAGGTCGACCAGCGGCACGCGCGCGAGCTGGGACGATCGCCGGTCGGTCGTCTTCGCTCGGAAGGTGCTCTTCGGGTCGTAGTTCTGCACGTAGAACTTCCAGGAGATGCCCGACTTCTCGAGCTGGTCGAAGATCGTGGGCACGTCGCCGAAGCCGTTGGGTGGGATGCTCTCCCTCTGGGGGTTGCCGGGCGTGGCGCTCACCCAGAACATATGGTTCCAGACGGTACCCCCGGTCGCCGCTCCGAAGAATCGGTCGAACAGCACGTAGCGGTCGGCCAGATTCCAGTAGTAGGGGATGTCGCGGCGGTCGTAGTGACCCATGGCCAGGTCGGTGGTCACGCCACCACCCGCGAACGCGGTGACGAACCCGTCCATCGCGCCGCCGTGGAACTGGCCGTCGAACGCGGCCTTGGTGTGGCTCAGGTTCTGGCTGGGCCGCTTCCCGATCGAGAACGGCGCCACGCACTTGGCGGGGCCCGGCGCCGCGGGCGACGGCATGCACGCGCCCTTCGGGATCCCGTCGGCGCCCGGGTAGGTCCCGAAGTAGTTGTCGAACGAGTGGCCCTCCTGCATCACGGAGACGAAGTGTCGGATCGGAGTCGTCGTGCGAATCGGCGCACCCGGCGCGCCAGCTGCAGGCACGCTCGGGGAGAGCGTCCCGAGGGCGACGACACCGAGCCCGAGGGCGAGCCGGCCGAGACGGGCGCGGCTCACGGCCGGACCTCGTAGACGACGATCACCGACCGGCGGTGCCCCCCGATGCTCACCCACTCGGTGTGCACGATCCTCCCGTGATAACGCGCCGCGAGCCGCAGCAGCTTCTCTGCGAAGACGGACGAGCGATGGGCGGAGTAGGAGTCCCACACCAAGTACTGAAGGTCGCCGCGGCGGAGCATGCGGTCGGGGTTGGGCACGGGCTCGTACACCGGGTTGCGGTGCAACGGGTTCGAGCTCACCGAGAGCCCGAAGGTCTTCCGACGCCCGTAGAACTGGATGACGTTGGCCATCGACGGGCCCAGCGACAGGAGCTGTGCTCCCTCGGGCACGTGCTCGGCGACCCAGTGGCCCGCCTCGCGCCCACCCACGACGCCGCCGGACCCGGCGAGGAAGGCCGTCGAGTCGGACGGCGTGATGCGCTGCCACGTCGGCACGAGCAGGCTCAGGCCAACGACGATCGCCAGGACGTCGGTCACGAGCCGGGCTCGCGCCCGCACGCCGCCGAGGAGCACGTGCCCCGTGACCGGCAGACGTGCGAGGGCACGAGCCGCGAGCACGGCGACCGCGGGGGCGATCGGGAGGAGGTACTGGAAGCCCTTGACCGGCCAGAGCTCGAAGAACATCGTCGGCACGAGGATCCAGGCGAAGAGCAACGTCTCCTTCTCGGTGCGCTCGCGCCGGAGGTACCAGAGGCCAGCCACGGCGGCGGCGAGCACGAGGAGCCCCAGTGCCGGCGGCACGGTGGACAGGTAGAAGCCCATCCCGTGGTTCGGGCGTCGCAGGATCTGCCAGACGAAGAACTGCCTGCCCGTGTCCGACCGGTGGGAGAAGAGCATCGCGACGGGGAACGGCAGCATCACGACGAGCAGGATCGCCACCGCGATCAGCAGCTCGCGAAGGCGGGCCCGCACCTTCGGTGCGAGCGCGATGAAGACGTACACCGACGCCGCGAGCACGATCCCGGTCTCCTTGGACAGGAAGGTGAGACCCATCGCGCCCGCCGCGGCGAAGAGCCACGCCGGTTGGAGGCTCAGCGCGTAGCGCGCCACGAGGTAGAGCGTGAGCGTCGAGAAGAACACCATCGGGCCGTCGAGCAGCACCTGGCGGGTCACCACGACGTGGTACGGCATCACCGCCAGCAGCGCCGCCGCGATCAGCCCCGCGCGCCGACCGTAGAGCAGCTTCCCGAGCAGGTAGGTCATGACGACGGTGCCGAGCCCGAAGGCGACGGACGCGAGCCGCGCGAGGAAGTCGCTCACCTCGAGGCGGTAGATCACCGAGACGATGCTCTGGAAGAGCAGCGGGTGGGCGCGGTAGATCGGGAAGAACTTCGCGAGCCCGGTATGACCCGCGATCGAAGCCGCCTGACCCGAGTACACGGTCTCGTCGCTGTTGAAGCCGACCGCGTTGAGCTGCCACACCCGCACGACCGTGGCCAGCACCACGATCCCGGTGAGCCAGACCCAGGTCGGGATCGCCGCGCGGGGAAGGGGAGCTACGACGCTCGCGGCGTCGTCGAACTCGGGAGCTCGGTCGGCCTCGACGAGGACGGTGTCCGCGGTGGCGGGGCTCCCGGCGCTCCGAGCAAGGATCTTCTCGGCCTCACGCACCATCGGAGTGCACGATACGAGGTCGAGCGGGCGCCCGCGCCCGTCGACGCTCCGGCGAGTGGACGCGCGTCACCTCTTCCGTGAGGTCGACCACCTCGCCACCGCGTCGCATCACCTCCTCGCTGAGGTCGACGGCGCCGACGACATACCAGACCCGCACGGGAGCGGAGCCGGAGCTCCCATTGGAACGAGCCTCCCCACGGGCCGAGGCAGTCGGCGCGTCGAGCACGACCGGTTCGCGTTCGGCCGCGCTCCAGATCCACGAATCGGCGAGCGCGAACCGCACCACGGTGAGCGCCCCCAGCGAGATCAGGTTGCTCACGAGGTAGTTGACGCCCAGCCCGGACGTGAGGCCCACGAGGATCGGGCCGCGGAGCGCGAGCGCCACGTTGTTCACGCCAAGAAACAGTGCCAGACGGTGAGGCCACGGGCGGCGGTGATCACGGCCACGGAACGCCCACAGCTCGACGAGCGCGAAGTTCCAGAGGGACGAGCCCTGGGTAGCCAGCAGCGCGCCCACGAGGTAGTTGACGCCGGCGACGCCGACCACGAGCGCCAACAGCAGCTCGTTGACCACGAGCCCCGAGAAGCCGACAAGCCCGAAGCGCACGAAGCGCCGGCCCCGCTCCCACAACGTCGGCCAGCGACCGGCGACCTCCGCCCCGATGCGGATCCGCAGCCGACCGACCGGGGTGTCGGACAGCACGCGAAGGGACGCGCCCGTCACCGGGAAGCTCACTCCTTCGGGATCACGCGCGCCCGATGGTCGAATCCGGGAGCTTCGGCGACGGGGCGGCGGGCTCCGACTCGGTCGCCGAGCCGTTCTCGCTGACCTGACCGACCGTCGTCGGCCACCACTCGGCACGATCGACGCCGCCAACGGCCGCCGGCACCTCGCCGTTGCCGTCCGACGACCCCGTCGAGGCGGTCGACAGGTCCACGTCCACCACGGCACGCAACGTGGCCTGCTCGTCGGCGATCGCGTCGATGAACGGTGGGATCCGCGTCGCCCAGTCGAGCGCGTTGCTCGAGAGCAACGCGGCCGGGCGACCCTCGAGCGCTCCCCCGATGATCTGCCGCTCCACCGCGCGCAGGTCGGTCCCCGTGCACTGCAGCAGGAAGTCCTCGATCGCGTGGTATGGCGGGAAGCCGTAGGCGTCCTCGCAGTTGCCAAGGAGGATCTCGAGCGCGTCTGCCTCCTCGAGCCACTCGAAGCCGTCCCTTCCACGCTGGATCACGAACAAGCCGGCGAGCCTCGCCTCCCGAGCCATCGCCACGCCGGGAACGAGTCGCTGCACCGGGTATTTGGGCGGGGGGACGAGGAGCTGGACGAGGGTATTGACGGTCGCGACGGGGAGGCCGGTGCGCGCGAGCAAGAAGGCGATCCGGCGACCAGAGCGCGAGTGGAGCCGGCTCTGGATGCCCAGCGTGGCGCGCTCGCGGCGCGTGAGCAGCGGCGTCTTGACCGCGTGGAGCGTGTGGCGGCTGATGGTGAGCGGCTTCGGATAGGAGAGCACCCGACCGTCGGGGCACACGAGCGTGAGGTCGTCGGCCATGAATTCGAAGGGCTGGTCGTCGAGCAGCTTGAGCATCGTCGTGGTCTTCCCGGTGTCGGTGCGTGCCGTCACCATGAACGCGTCGCCGTCCCGCACGACGCAGGCCCCGTGGACGAGCGCGTAGCCGCGCTCGACGAACGTCCATCGGAGGATCGGCTCGACGATGTTGGTGTAGAGCACGTGCGGCGAGTGGCGCAGCAACCGAGTGGCGAGCACGTCGATCTGCTCACCGAGCTCGATCTCCGCACCGAAGCCGCGAGAGCCGAGCCGCTCGACATAACGGAGCCGGCGGCGGAAGCGGTCGCGACTCCGTGAGGGCGGGGGCTCGGGCGGAAGGTTGCCGATGTGGACACGGATCGTGGGCGGATCCTCGAGCCTCCCGACCCGGAAGTGCTCGAGCTCGGGCAGCCGACCGTCCGACTCAACCGTCACAATGCCGTGGATGTCGTAGCAATGCGTGGCGCGCCGACGGGCACCCGGGGGGGCGCCACTCCGACGTCTCACCACGTCGACCCGGAGACGGCCGAGGTGGCGCACGTAACGGGCGCCCTCGCGCAGCGAGGCCTTGCTCTCGCCGGTGAAGCGGTGGCCGAATCGGTAGCCGACCTCGGCCACCGTCAGCCCGCGGGTGCGGACGGCGATCTCCACGAGGATCTTGAAGCCGTGCGGCCGCAGCGACGCGACGTCGATCGCCTCGCGGCGCACGACGAAGTACCCGCTCATCGGATCGGTCAGGGCGCGCAGGGCCCGAGGGAACGCCAGCTTCGCCGCTGCGGTCGACGCTCGCGAGAGGAACGTCCTCCCGCGCTGTCCGGTGGCGTCACCGTCACGGCGATACCGGCTCGCGACGACGAGCGTGACACCGGCGCGATCCGCCTCGTGCAGGAGGCTGGGGATGAGCTCCGGTGGGTGCTGGAGGTCGGCGTCCATGACGCACACCCATGGGGCTCGAGCGATGCGGAGGCCCGCCACGACTGCGCCACCGAGCCCGCCCTCACGCTCACCCCGGGGCCGATGGAGCAGCACGATCTCAAGGCCTTCCCGCGGCGGCTGTGCGCGGACGATCGCGTCGACGACCTTCGGCGTGTCGTCGTCGCTGTCGTCGACGAAGATGACCTCGCTGCACACATTTCGCAGCACGCGCTCGAGACGCTCGAGCAGTGCCTCGACATTGCCCGCTTCGTCACGAGTGGGAACTACTACAGAGAGCGCGAGCCCCGCGCGGTCCGGCTCGCCCTGCTGTGCACTCCTCGTAGCCGTCACCCGCGTCCTAGCAACCGCGTCGCGTGAGAAACCCCGCTCCGACGGCGTCGAAGCCATCCTGGCCATCCTGGCACCGCCCCTTGTGAACTAGCCCCTGCGAAGGGTGAAACTAAACGACGCCCTCTCCACGTGTCAAACGATACGGGGCGGGTCAATCACCCTCGACGTGGCGGTTCGGTACGCACTGCTGGCCGGTCGCGCTCCTCGTGGTCAGCCACGAACCGTGGCCAAATCTCATGGAGCGCGCGCGAGGGCACGGAGCCCACAGCCGCGCGGCGTCAGTCGTCGGGATACGCGAGGGCCGCCGCGGCGAGGAGCTCAAGCACCTCGTCAAGGGTCCGGCCTTGCTCGTCGTTCCAGGCGGCCAGGTGACTCGTTCCCGCTAGCTCGCGCAGGTGACGACGGATGCGAGCGGATCGGGCCAGGCGAGCCCCCTGCGCGTGCTCCTCGTCGGGCTCGTCGACGCCGACGACCAGGTCGACGGCCTCGCGAAGGCACAGCGCGCGACGCCCCCCGACGCGGCATCCCTGAGCCCATCCCCGCTCGACGAGCAGGGCACGAATGTCGTCGTAGACGGTCTTGTGCGGTGTCGCGGGATGGGGTGCAGCAGCTCGGGTCTCGACGATCGCCTCGGCCCGAGCCTCGCGCCCCGCCTTGCTTGCGCCGGTCATACTCGCGCTCACATCGTCGTCCGGTTGCCTCGTCTGTCATGCCCATTCTATTCGGCGCGCGAGGTGGCCCCGTCCGCGGGGTCTCCGGGTCGACACCCCTCGAGCGAAGGTCAGCCACCGCCCCGGACGAACTGCTCGACGTCGGCCTGCTTGGCCCGCACCGCCTCGGCCGCCTTCCGCAGCGCGGCCAGCTCCACGTCTGCCAGTGGCAGCTCGACGATCTCCTCGACACCGCCGCGCCCCAGCCGGGCGGGCACCCCGAGGTAGACGTCGGAGATGCCGTACTGCCCGTCGAGCCACGCGCAGACGGGCATGAGCTCCTTGCTGTTCTGCACCACCGCCTCGACCATCTTCGCCGCCGCGCTGCTCGGCGCGTAGTACGCCGAGCCGGTCTTGAGGAGCGCGACCACCTCGGCGCCGCCGTCGCGAGTGCGCCGCACGAACTCGTCGATCACGCCCGGCGTGACCAGCTCGACCAGTGGCTTGCCGTTCACCGTCACCAGGCTCGGGACCGGCACCATCGTGTCGCCGTGACTGCCGAGCGTGATCGCCTCCACCGAGCTCGGCGACACGCCCAGGTGCTCGGCGACGAAGTGCTTGAATCGCGCGGTGTCGAGCATGCCGGCCTGGCCCATGACCCGCTCCTTGGGAAGGCCGCTGACCATGGAGGCGAGCATCGTCATCTCGTCGAGCGGGTTCGACACGACGATGATGACCGCGTCGGGGCTGCCGGCCACGAGCTCGCGGGTGACGTCGGCGACGATCCCCGCGTTGACCTCGAGGAGGTCCATGCGACTCATGCCCGGCTTGCGGGGCAGGCCGGCGGTGATCACGCACACCTCGGAGCCCTCGGTCTCCCCGTAGCTGTTGGAACCGACGATGCGGGTGTCGAAGCCCTCGAGCGAGCGGCTCTGCATCATGTCGAGGGCGAGCCCCTGGGGCTTGTCCTCGATGATGTCGACCATCACCACCTCGTCGACGGAGCCGGCCTCGGCGATGCGCTGGGTGGTGGTGGAGCCGTAGAACCCCGCTCCGACGACGGTGACCTTCATGGCAGCCGAAACCTACCCGCGCAGGAGCAGCTCGCGGGCCTCGGAGAGCTCGGCGATGCGCTCCGCCGCGCCGGCGCTCGCACCGCCCTGATCGGGATGGGCCTGACGCACGAGACGCCGGAACCGCTGCTGCACGTCTTCGGGCTCGACGACCATTCCGGCGCGCAGTCCCAGCACCTCCATCGCCCAGCGCTGTTCGACCGGCATGCCCTGCCACGCGACCCGGTCTCCGTTTCCGTCGCCGTTGCTGCCCACGGCCCAGGTCACGCCGGGAGCCGGCGGCCGCGCCCCGGGCACGCCGAGGAGCAGCCGGCGCACCGTCGCCTCGGGCATCACGGGACGGTCGATCGCAGCCTCGATGGCGCGCAGCGCGCGGCGGCGATCCGGTGGCGGCATCGCGGCCGCGGCCATGACCGCCCCGATCACCTGCGGGGTCGCGTGCCCGTGCACGTCGAGCTCGACGACGAGGCGCCCGTGCTCCTCGAGGACGCGGTGCCGCGAACGGTCGAGGCCGTGGACGTCGGTCTGGAGCCGGTACCGCAGCGCGATGCGCGGGACCGCGAGGCCGGAGCGAGCGTCACGGAGAAACCGCGGGAGGAGGTCGGCCTGCTCGGCGTCGAGGCCGGTCACGTGCTCGGCCACCACCGCACCCAATAGCAGCGCGCCGGGGGCCGACCCACTCATGCGGAGTGAGCCGGCGTCGAGGGCGACGCGGCGGGTCGGCATGTGCCGCCGGGTGTGGCGGACGTTCAACTCGGCGAGCACCACGCGCGGCCTCCGCCTGCTCGTTCGACGTCGCGACTACAGCCGATCGACCACGGCCGAGGCGAACTCGGAGGTCTTGACCTCGGTGGCGTCCTCCATGAGCCGGGCGAAGTCGTAGGTGACGATCTTCTCGGAGATGGTGGCCTCGAGGGCCCGCACGATGTCGTCGGCGGCGCCCTGCCAGCCCAGGTGCTCGAACATCATCACGCCCGAGAGCAGCACCGAGCCGGGGTTGACCTTGTCGAGCCCCGCGTACTTGGGCGCGGTGCCGTGGGTCGCCTCGAAGATCCCGTGGCCGGTCACGTAGTTGATGTTGCCCCCGGGCGCGATCCCGATGCCACCGACCTGCGCGGCGAGCGCGTCGGAGAGGTAGTCGCCGTTGAGGTTGGTGGTGGCGATCACGTCGAACTCGCCGGGCCGGGTCAGGATCTGCTGGAAGGTGACGTCGGCGATGGCGTCCTTCACGAGCACCCTGTCGCCCGGCTCTCCGCCGCAATCGTCCCAGCCGACGGCCACGTCGGCGAACTCGTCGCGGGTGAGCTCGTAGCCCCAGTTGCGGAACGCGCCCTCGGTGAACTTCTGGATGTTGCCCTTGTGCACGAGCGTGACGCTCTTGCGCCCGTGCTTCACCGCGTAGTCGATGGCGGCGCGGACGAGGCGCTTCGAGCCGGTCTCCGACACGGGCTTGATCCCGATGCCGGAGTCGGGCCGGATCTCCCATCCGAACTGATCGTGCAGGAGCTCGATGAGCTTCTTCGCCTCGGGCGTTCCCTCCTCGACCTCGAGGCCGGCGTAGATGTCCTCGGTGTTCTCGCGAAAGATGACCATGTCGACGAGCTCCGGCCGTTTCACCGGGCTGGGGACGCCCCGGAACCAACGGACCGGTCGCAGGCACACGTAGAGGTCGAGGATCTGGCGCAGCGCGACGTTGAGGCTGCGGATGCCACCGCCGATCGGGGTGGTGAGGGGGCCCTTGATGCCGATCAGGTACTCGCGAAACGCGCGCACGGTGGCCTCGGGCAGCCACTCGCCGGTCTCGTTGAAGGCCTTCTCGCCCGCGACCACCTCCTTCCAGGCGATCGTCTTGCCGTGCTGCCTCGCCGCGGCGTCGAGGACGAGCTTGGCCGCGGGCCAGATGTCGACACCCGTTCCGTCGCCCTCGATGAAGGGGACGATCGGCTCGTCGGAGACGTGCAGGGTTCCGTCGGACAGCGTGATCTTGTCGGGCATGGCCGCATGCTACCGGGGCCCCCTCGGCGCGAATCTCTCGGGCGGGCTCAGTGCGAGAGGGCGACGACGGCGAGGGTGATGGCGTAGACGATGCCCAGGCCCCCCAGCATCGCCCAGAGGGTGCTCGACGAGAACGGGTTCGGCCTCCCGCTCGAGGCCGGGAGGTACAGGCCGCACGAGGGGCACCGCACCGAGCTCGGGTCGAGGGTTCCGGCACAGAGGGGACACGTGGGCGGCCCCGGGCTCGTCTCGAACGGTGCGCTCATGCCCCGGCCCCCCGTTCTGCCGCGTCCACGGCGTTTCTCAGCAACATCGCGATGGTCGTCGGCCCGACCCCACCCAGGCGGGGCGTGATCCAGCCCGCGACCTCGGCCACCGCTTCCTCCACGTCGGGGACGAGCTTCTTGCCCTCTTTCCAGGTGATCCCCGCGCTCACCACCGCCGCGCCCGGCTTCACCATGTCGGGCGTGATGATGCCCGGCGTGCCGGCCGCCGCCACCAGGATGTCGGCCTGCCGGGTGAACGCGGCCAGGTCGGCGATGCCGGTGTGCACCACCGTCACCGCGGCGTTGGCGTTCGGCCGCTTCAAGCTCAACAGGTTCGCCAGGGGCCGGCCGATGGTGAGGCCCCGGCCCACGATCACGACGTGGCGACCCTCGATCGGCACGCCGTAGTGCACGAGCAACGCCTGGATCCCGGCCGGCGTGCACGGCCGGGGCGCGTCCACCCCCATCACGAGCCGGCCCAGGTTCACGGGGTGGAGCCCGTCGACGTCCTTGTCGGGATCGACCGCCCGCAGAGCCGCTTCCTCGTCGAGGTGCGCGGGGAGCGGGAGCTGGACGAGGAAGGCGTCCACGCAGGGGTCATCGTTGAACTGCCGGATGGCTTCCTCGAGCTGCTCGCGGGTCGCGGACGCAGCCAGCTCCTGGTGGAACGACGCGATCCCGACCTCGGCGCAGTTCGCGTGCTTCCTCCGCAGGTAGCTCGCGCTGTTGGGGTCGTCGCCGACGAGGATGGTGCCGAGGCCCGGGGTCACTCCCCGGTCGCCGAGCGCCTTCACCCGCTTCGTGAGGTCGGCCTTGACCGCCTCGAGGAACGCGTTACCGTCGAGCAGCTTGGCCGTCAATGCAAGAAGTGCCTCTCGCCGGTGAGCACCATCGCCAAGCCCAGCTCGTCGGCCCGCGCGATGTTGACATCATCTCTCATCGCGCCCCCGGGCTGGATGACCACCGCGACCCCGGCCGACGCCGCCGCCTCGATGCCGTCGGGGAACGGGAAGAACGCGTCGCTCGCGCAGGCGCCGCCCTTGGCTCGGCCGTCGGCCTTCTTCGCCGCGATCTCCCCCGCCTCGACCCGGTTCTGCTGGCCGGCGCCGATGCCTACCGCCTGGCCGCCCTTGACGAGCACGATGGCGTTGGACTTCACGTGGCCGCAGATCCGCCAGGCGAGCTCGACGTCGGGCCACTGCTCCTCAGTGGGGGCCAGCTTCGTGGCGACCCACCACTCGCCGCGACCGGCGGCGAAGTGGTGCGGCTCCTGCACGAGGAACCCGCCCGAGAGCTGGCGGAGGTCCAGCGCCTCGCGGCCGGGCGCGGCCGCCTCGAGCAAGCGGGTGTTCTTCCGCTTGCCGGCCAGCGCCTCGAGCGTGCCGGGCCCGTAGCCGGGCGCGATCACGACGTCGGCCTGCGGGCCGGCGACCATGCGCTCGGCAGTGGCCGCATCGAGCGGCCGGTTCAGGGCGACGATGCCGCCGAACGCCGAGCGCTCGTCGCACTCGAGCGCTCGCTGGTAGGCGGACGCGAGGTCGTCGGCGACCGCCGCGCCGCAGGGGTTGGCGTGCTTGACGATGGCACAGGTGGGGCGGTCGCCGAGATCGTGGACGAGGTGCCACGCGGCGTCGGTGTCGTAGAGGTTGAGGTAGGAGAGCGCCAGGCCGCCGTGCTGCACCACGCCGTCCCACCAGCTCGTGATGCCGACGGTGCGGTAGCGCGCCGCGCGCTGGTGCGGGTTCTCGCCGTAGCGCAGCTGTTCGGCGGTCCGCTCGAGCGGGATCACGAGGTGACGGGGCAGCGTCTCGTCGCGCTGGAGGTAGCGCACGACGGCAGCGTCGAACGCGGCGGTGGCCGCGAACGCCTCGAGCGCCAGCGCGGCCCGCGTCTCCTCGGCGAGCGTGCCGTCGTTGGCGCGCAGCTCGTCGAGCAGCGCCGTGTACTGCGCGGGCTGCGTCAGGACCCCGACCCACGCGTGGTTCTTCGCCGCGGCTCGTACCATCGTCGGGCCACCGATGTCGATCGTCTCGATGCCAGGCTGTTCGGCAAACGGGTACAGGTTGGCGACCACGAGGTCGAACGGAGCGATGCCGTGCCGCTCGAGGTCGGCCACGTGACCGGGGTTGCTGCGGTCGGCGAGGAGCCCGGCGTGGATCGCGGGGTGGAGCGTGACCACGCGGTGGTCGAGCATCTCCGGCGTCCCGGTCAGGGACTCGACCCGCGTCACCGCGATGCCGGCTTCCTCGAGCGCAGCCGCGGTGCCGCCCGACGACACGAGCTCGACGCCGAGGTCCGCGAGCCCGCGGCCGAGCTCGACGACACCGGTCTTGTCGAACACGGAGAGGAGCGCGCGCTGGACCTTCGTGCGCATCAGCCGGTGCCCTCCTCGACGAGGCGGCGCAGCACCTCGGGGTAGAGCCGTCGCTCCACCGCCTTGATGCGCTCGTGGAGCAACTCGACGGTGTCGTCGGGAAGCACCGGCACCGCCTCCTGGGCGAGGATCGGCCCGTCGTCGACCTCGAGGGTCGCGTAGTGCACGGTGCAGCCGGTCACCTTCACGCCCGCCGCGAGGGTGTCCTCGACCGCGTGCCAGCCCTTGAACGCCGGCAACAGGGCGGGGTGGGTGTTGACGATCCGTCGGGGGTACGCGTCGTGGATCGGCTTCTCGAGCACCGTGCCGAAGCCGGCCATGGCCACCAGATCGACGCCGTGCCGCTCCAGGGCGTCGACGACGGCGTGCGTGTAGGCGAGACGGTCGAAGTCGGGCCCGAAGGTCGTCCGTTCGATCACCTCGACGGGCACGTTCGCGCGCTCGGCGCGCTCCACGGCGGCGCACGGCCGGTCCACCACCAGGACCACCACGGAGAGCCCGGCTTCGAGGAGGGCCTGGAGGATGGTCCCGCTGCCCGATGCCAGCACTCCGACCCGCATGTGGCTCAAGCTAGCCGGAGCGCCGGGCGGAGCGGTGGGGACAATTCGGGCCCGTGCCGCGAGAGTGCGTGACCTGCACCTTGGCGCATGATCTACTAGCGACGACGCAGGGCACACTGGAGGCCTCATGGACCTGAGCAAGCTCACCACGGGCGACAAGGTCGTGGCAGGGAGCGGCATCGCGCTGTTGATCTTCAACTTCTTCCCGCAATTCGGGAAGGGGAGCTATACGGAGGGGGCCGGCTTCCTCGGCTGGCTCGCCGTTCTCATCGGGATCGTCATGGTCGCCGAGGTCGTGGTGAGCAAGCTCACGACGGCGAAGCTCCCCGACCTTCCGATCGGCACCGGGCAGCTCCACCTCATCCTGGGGGGAGCCGCCGCGGCGCTCGAGGTCCTCCAGCTGGCCCTCGGGCGCAAGTACGGCGTGCTGGGCGTCTCGATCACGCTGGACCGGAAGTTCGGCCTGTTCCTCGCCGTGCTCGCCGCGATCGGCCTCGCCGTCGGCGGGTTCCTCAAGAGCAAGGAACCCAGCAGCGAGGCGAGCTCGACCTAGCGGCTCACGAGCCAACGGCGAAGACCACCGCGAGGAGCCGCCGGCTCCCGGTTCATCACGATCCGTCGCATCCGACCTCCCGACACATCTCACTCCGCCGCACCAAGAACGCTCGGGGCGAATCGCCAGGCGATTCGCCCCGAGCCTTATTTCAGCCGTGACCGCGTAGGTGTCACAGGGCGTCGGTACGATCCCGACGGCTTCCCCCCACCACTATCCAGCGGCACCGGAGGGAAGCCCGTGCCATCACGACCCCGCCCCTTCTCGCCCGACGGCCGGCACGAGCTCCTCGTTCGCCGACGGGAGCTCATCGAGCGAGCGGCCACTCTCGACGGCGCGCACCAGCGGATCGCCACCGAGATGGCCGGGCTTCGTCGCGAGCTCGCCGCGCTCCGCGACGGCCTCTGGCCCGCCGGACACGGCCGCGGCTTCCGAAGCTTCCGCCGGCCCCGAGTCGGCGGCCCCCCGCCGGTGGGCCGACCCGCGCCCCCCGTCAACCCGCTGCGCGGCCGCCACCTGCGCTACGCGGCCCTCGGAGTGCTCGTACGGGCAGGCAAGGCACTCACCCTGCCCGAGATCCACCGCGCGCTGCACGCCGGGGGCTACATGATCGCCGCGCGACGACCGGTCCAGCGTCTGGCCGACGCGCTCGGGTACGAGCACGACCACGGCCGTGCCCGGCGCGTGCGCCGGGGGATCTACACGGTCGGCGAGCTCACCCCGCACCGGCGGCGCCGGGCCCTCGCGGGCCTCCGTCTACGCGAGCCCCTCGATCACGTCGGCCATGAGAACCCCGATCTCGGTGGGGTTGCGCGCGACCCTGCACCCGGCCGCCTCGAGGGCCTCGATCTTGGCCGCGGCGGTCCCCTTCGAGCCGGAGATGATCGCGCCGGCGTGCCCCATCTTCCTCCCGGGCGGCGCGGTGACACCGGCGACGTATGCGACCACCGGCTTGGTCATCTTCGTTGCGATGAACTCCGCCGCCTCCTCCTCGTCCGACCCGCCGATCTCGCCGATCATGATGACGGCCCGCGTCTCGGGATCGCTCTCGAAGCGGCCCAGGCAGTCGATGAAGCTCGTGCCCGGTACCGGGTCGCCCCCGATCCCGACGCAGGTCGTCTGTCCGATCCCCTGCTGGGTCATCTCGTGCAGCGCCTGGTAGGTGAGCGTGCCGGAGCGGCTCACGATGCCGACCGGCCCTCCGGCCAACGCGATCTCGCCGGGTGTGATGCCGATGTTGCACCTCCCCGGGCTGATGATGCCCGGGCAGTTCGGCCCGAGGAGCTGCGTCTCGGGGTGGTCGCGCCGCAGCGCGTTGAAGAACCGCGCCTCGTCGTGTGCCGGCACGCCCTCGGTGATCACCACGATCAGCTCGACCCCGGCCTCGGCCGCCTCCATCACCGCGCCGGCGACGCCGGGCGCCGGGATGAACACACACGATGCGTCGGCCCCCGTCTCACGACAGGCGTCGGCGACGCTGGCAAAGATCGGCACGCCGTCCACGTCGGTCCCGGCCTTCTTCGGGTTGGTCCCGGCCACGACCCGCGTGCCGTAGGCGCGGTTGCGCAGCCCGTGGAAGCGGCCCTGGCTCCCGGTGAGCCCCTGGTAGACGACCCGGGTGGTCTCGTCCACGAAGATGCTCATCGCTTCGCGAGCTCCACGACCTTGCGGGCCGCGTCGAGCATGGTCGGCGCCGCGATCAGGGTGTCCGACTCGTGTCCGGCGAGAATGGCCCGCCCCTCGGTCGCGTTGGTGCCATCGAGCCGCACCACGATCGGCGACCGGAGCTCGACCCGCCCGAGTGCCTCGACGATCCCGTTCGCCACCTCGTCGCATTTCGTGATGCCACCGAAGATGTTCACGAGGATGGCGCGCACCTGCGGATCGTTGTTGATGACCTCGACGGCGTTGGCGAGCAGGTCGGCGCCGGCGCCACCGCCGACGTCGAGGAAGTTGGCCGGCGCGCCCCCGACCTGGTTCACCACGTCGAGGGTGCTCATGACCAACCCCGCGCCGTTGCCGATGATGCCGACCTCGCCGTCGAGGCCGATGTAGTTGAGCCCCTTGCTCTTGGCCTCGCGCTCGCGCGGGTCGAGCGCCTCGGTGCCCTCGTAGGCCGACCATTCCTCGTGTCGAAAGGCCGCGTTCTCGTCAAGGGTCACCTTCGCGTCGAGGGCGTGGACCCGCCCGTCGGGCGTGAGGACGAGGGGGTTGATCTCGACGAGGTCGGCGTCACCGTCGGTATAGGCCCGGTACAGGTCGGAGAGGACCTGCACCGCTGCCTCGGTCGCGGCCGGATTCAAGCCCGCTCGCTCGACCCAGGCCCAGCAGGCTGCTTCGCTCAACCCGTCGACCGGGTCGACGTGGATCCGGGCGATCGCCTGCGGGCTCTCGGCCGCGACCTGCTCGATCTCCACGCCGCCCTGCGCCGACAGCATCCCCAGGTGCAGCTTGACTGCCCGGTCGAGGGTGAACGACGCGTAGTACTCCTCGGCGATGTCGCTCGCCTTCTCGATCCAGAGCACACCCACGACGTGGCCCTTGATCTCCATGCCGAGGATGTCGGCTGCGTGGGCGCGGGCCTCGTCGGACGACGCCGCGAGCTTGATCCCGCCGGCCTTGCCCCGGCCGCCCACCTGGACCTGGGCCTTCAGCACCACGGAGTAGCCGAGACGATCGGCGGCAGCCACGGCCGCGTCGACGGTCTCGACGGCCTCGCCCGGCGACACGGGGATGCCGTACCGCGCGAACAGCTGCTTGCCTTGGTACTCGAACAGGTCCACGGTGCTCCTTGGGCCGGGTCCGTGCGTGGCGCAGGCGGCTCAGCTGGTGACCTGCGCCTCCCGGGCGTCGAGCGCGGAGCCCAGCCAGTCGACGATCGCCTGGAGTGGCATGCCCGGCGTGAACAGCGCCGCCACCCCCATCTCCTGGAGGACCGGAACATCGGCCTCCGGGATGATCCCGCCGCCGAAGACGAGCACGTCGGCCACGCCCTTCTCGCGCAGCAACGTGATCACCTTGGGGAACAGCGTCATGTGGGCGCCCGAGAGGAGCGAGAGCCCGACCGCGTCGGCGTCTTCCTGGAGCGCGGTCTCCGCGATCTGCTCCGGCGTCTGGTGCAGTCCGGTGTAGATGACCTCGAAGCCGGCGTCCCGCAGAGCACGCGCGATCACCTTCGCTCCGCGGTCGTGGCCGTCGAGGCCGGGCTTGGCGATCACGACGCGGTAACGCCGCTGCATGAGCTTTCCTCCGTCACGGCGGCCGGGCATCGGCGCGTATGCTCCCCGCCGGCTCGGGCAACGATACTCATGGGGCCGCGAAGCGGCCAAAGCGCCGGGAGGGCGCCCCGCGTCATGAGCAGCAAGCGTGGCAACACTCGCCTCCTGATCATCGCGGCTGCCTGCGCGGTCGCGGCCGGGCTCGCGCTCGCCGGGCTCATCCTCGTCGCCACCAACCGCGGCGGCAGCCCCAGCCGCTACCGGCCGTTCGACGCGGGCCTCGCGTCCGAGATCGAGAAGAAGGTGAAGGACGGCGGGCCCTACTTCACGCCCGACCCGTTCGGCGGCGACCGCACCATCATGTGGGCCATCGAGCACCGAAAGGTGGTGGCTCTCTCGATCATCCTCCCCGGCACGAAGGACTGCACCGTCCGCTGGAAAGGGAGCATCGACAGCTTCGTCGACTGCCACGGCAACCGGGTGCGCAGCCAGCAGCTGGCCCGCTTCCGCTCGAGCGTGAGCACCGTGCCCGACACGAAGGGCGCATTGCTCGTCGATCTCCGCACACTCGAGCCACCACCGGCGGAGGGCACGCCGGCGGTGCCCGTCACACCGACTTCTTGATCGGCGCCCAGGTCAGCAGCAGGCGCTTCTCCCCGACGTCACGGAACCGGATGACAGCCTCGGCCTTGTCGCCGTCGCCGATCAGGTCCAGGACCACGCCCTCGCCGAACTTCTCGTGCACGACGTCATCGCCCACCCGCAGCCCCATCCGCTCGGCACCCCGCGCGCCCGCCCGCGCGGAAGCCGCTGCGTCCGGCGGCTCGACCTCCGCCAGCGCCGCCGACACGACCGCGTCCCGGTGCGCCCCGAACCCGGCCCGGCCGCGCGGCTCGCCGCCCAGGGCTTTCACCAGCTCATCGGGGATCTCGGCGAGGAACCGGCTCGGCGGGTAGTAGTCGGTCGCGCCGAACAGGCTGCGGCTCCACGCGTGGCAGAGGTACAGGCGCTCGCGCGCCCGCGTGATGCCCACGTAGCAGAGGCGGCGCTCCTCCTCGAGCTCGTCGGGCTCGCCGAGGCTCCGGACGTGCGGGAAGATGCCGTCCTCGAGGCCGGTGAGGAAGACGACGGGGTACTCCAGCCCCTTCGCCGAGTGCAGGGTCATCAACGTGACCGCGGCCTGCTCGCCGTCGACCTCGTCGAGGTCGGTCACCAACGAGACCGCCTCGAGGAAGGCCTGGGCTCGGGCGAGCCCGGTAGGAACGACGGCAGCGTCGGGATCGCCGGCCGTGCCCACCCCCGCCACCGCGACCAAGCCGGTCAGGTCGCCGGCATCGAGCTGGGCGTCGAACTCCCGCGCCACGCCCACCAGCTCCTGGAGGTTCTCGATCCGGCCCTGCGCCTCGATCGACCGCTCCGCCTCGAGCTCGGCGAGGTACCCCGTGCTCTCGAGCACGGCCTCGAAGGTCGTGGCCACGCCGCGCTCGGATGCCTCCTCCAATCCCTCCACGACGTCGAGCACGTCGCGCACACCCGCGAGCGACCTCCCCGAGACACCGGCGACCGGCGCCTCGCGCAACGCGTCACGGAACGGGAGCCCGGCGCCCTGGGCGTACGCGTCCACCTTACGCACCGAGGTCTCGCCGACTCCGCGCTTGGGCGTGTTGACGATGCGCTTCCAGCTCACCTCGTCGTCGGGGTTCACCAGAGCCCGAAGGTACGCGAGCGCGTCCTTCACCTCGCGCCGGTCGTAGAACTTCGTGCCCCCCACGACCCGGTACGGGATCCCGGTCCGGACGAAGGTCTCCTCGATGACCCGGCTCTGGGCATTGGTGCGGTAGAAGACGGCGATGTCGTTCAAGCGGTGGCTGTGGGCATCGGTGAGGCGCGCCACCTCGTGCGCGACGAACACCGCCTCGTCGTGCTCGTCCTCGGCGTGATACCGAGTGATGAGCTCGCCCCCGACCTGGTCGGTCCACAGATGCTTGGGGCGCCGCGCCGCGTTGTTGGCGATGACCGCGTTGGCCGCGTCGAGGATGGCCTTGGTCGAGCGGTAGTTCTGCTCGAGGACGAACACCGTCGCGTCGGGGAAGACCTCCTCGAAGCGCAGCAGGTTGCGGAAGTCGGCACCCCGGAACCGGTAGATCGCCTGGTCGGCGTCGCCGACGACCATGATCCGCCGGTGCACCTCGCTGAGCAGGCGGACCAGCTCCCACTGGGCCGGATTGGTGTCCTGGAACTCGTCGACCAGCACGTGGCGGAAGCGGTGGCGCCACCGCTCGGCCGCGTCGGGGTGGTCGCGGAACAACCGGACCGCGAGCAGGAGCAGATCGTCGAAGTCGACCGAGGAGGCCTCGACCAACCGCCGCTGGTACTCCGTGTACACGTCGGCGACACGCCGCTCGTACTGGGTGACCGTCTTCGCCCGCGCCTCGTCCGGCCCCACGAGCTCGTTCTTCAGCGCCGAGATCGAGCCGTGGAGCCGCCGGGCCGCGAACCGCTTCGGGTCGAGGTCGAGGTCGCGGCGCACGTAGTCGACGAGTCGGACCGCGTCGGCCTGGTCGTAGATCGAGAACGACGAGCGATAGCCCAGCAGTGACGCCTCGCGCCGCAGGATCCGGGCGCAGGCCGAGTGGAAGGTGGAAACCCACATCGTGCGCGCGACCGGGCCGACCAGCGCGGTGACCCGCTCCTTCATCTCGCCGGCCGCCTTGTTGGTGAAGGTGATGGCGAGGATCTCGTAGGGCGACACCCGTCGCTCGCCGATGAGATAGGCGACCCGATGGGTGAGGACGCGGGTCTTGCCGGAGCCCGCGCCGGCGATGACGAGGATGGGGCCGTCGGGCGCGGTCGCCGCCTCGCGCTGCACGGGGTTGAGGCCGGCGAGGAATGACGACTCCGGGGCGGGGCGACGGGCGGGCGCGAGCGCGGGGTCGGTCATGCGGGCTCATCGTACCGGTGGGCGGATCGCCCGACCCGTACAGGTGTTCGCCCCGCGGGGCTCGACTCCGGCTACTCCTCGGCCGCCTCGAGACGCAGCTCGCCGGTGGCGACCCCCTCGGCGGGCGCGGGCGTCGCGTCGTCGCGCCACGAGCGCAGCAGTCGCGTGCGCTCCTCGTTCAGCGCCACCGTGAACGAGCCGTCGTCGGCGAGGTCGAGCGCGAAGTACGGCTCCCAGTCGCTCTCGAGCGGCGGCGCCGCCGGATCCGCGCCCCGCGGCAGACGGCGGAAGCGCATCCGCTCCGTGTCGAACAGCCAGACGCTGTGGGAGGAGTCGATCCGCTCGATCATGTCCAGTCCTGCATGTCCAGTCCCGAGACGCGGAGCGGGCCCCGAAGCTCGACCCGCTCGCCGCGCAAAAGGGTAACCCGAAGGGTGGCCCCCCGCTGACACCCGGCCCAAAGGGGGCCTCCCGACAAGACCCTCCCGACAAGACCGCGGTCGGCTCAGGCGATGACCGCGAGCGCGGGGCTGGCGCGGATCTCCCACGGCGCGGCGGCCGCGGCCAGGCGAGCGGCCTCGTTGACGGTCGCCCCGAATACGTCACGCCCGCGCCACACCACCGTCCCGGCCGCCACGCCGACGTGCACCGGGGGAAGCACGCGATCGGCCGCGACTCGCTCGCGCAGCGCCCGCGCCGTCCGCAGCGCCGCGGGGGCGTCGGGAGCCACCAGGAGCACGCCGTCGCCCAGGGTCTTCACCAGCCTCGCCCCTGGCGCCCGCGACCACCGGGCGAGCGCGTGGAAGCGGGTGGCCAGCTCGGCCGCGGCGTGGTCCCCGACCGACTCGGTGAGCGCCGTGAACCCGCAGAGATCGGCGAACACGATGCCGACCTCGGCATCGAGCAGGTGACGGTGAGAGCGGTGGTGGCGCGGGTGCCGCACGGCGCACCTCCCCTCGGTCCGAGTTGACCCGGCCCGAGTTGACCCGGCTTCAAACTGACTGACCGTCAGTCAGTATAATGACCGGCAGTCAGCCAGTCAAGCGGTCGCCCGGTCAAGAGGGGCCCGGACGGGCGAGCGCCTTGTGCACGAACTCCTTGCCCGCCGTCACCAGGCGGTCGCGGTCCACCTCGCCGAGCACGAAGGCGTCGTCGGCCACGCCATGGAGCGCGCTGAACAGCAGGATGGCGGTGACCTGCGGGTCGCTGGTTGCGAACACCCCCGCGGTGACGCCCTGCTCGATCATCCCGCTGATCAGGTCGTACGTGTCGAGCGCGGAGCGCGTCGTTCGCGGATCGGGACCGGAGTGCCACACGGCCTGATGGACGTCGGCGTGCTCGAGCAGGAAGTCGATGACGCCCTCGACGTACAGGTCGACGATGGCCCACCAATCGGGCTCGCCACCGCGCCCGACGCGGTGGGCGATGCGGGCGAGGAAGTCGGCGGTGATCTGGTCGCGCAAGGCGACGAGGAGGTCGTCCTTCGAGTGGAAGTAGAGGTAGAAGGTGCCCTTGGCGACACCCGCCTCGGCGGTGATGTCTGCCACCGTCGTCGCCGGCCCGCCCTTCGCCGCCAGCACCTTGAGGCCCGCGTCGAGGAGGTCCCGCCGCCGATCGGCGGGGGTCCGGGTGACACGCGTGCGTCCGCTCTCCGCTCCCATGACTGACCACCGGTCAGTCTATCCCTGCGCCCGGCCCGTGTCAGCAGATCGGCAGGTGTCAGCCGGCGACGAGCTCCTTCTCCATCGCGGGATCGTAGCGACCGAAGCGGGCAGCGCCGTTGCAGCGAGCGCGGTGGAGGAACGCGGCCTTGCCCGCGGCCACGTTGGCCGGGTCGCCGCCCCACGCCCGCAGCGCCGGCGCTTGCAGCGCGCGGCCGTACGAGAAGCTCAGCTCCCACGGATGCGGCCCGCGCCGGTTCATGGCGTCGAGGTGCGCGGTGGCGACCGCATCGCTCTGGCCGCCGGAGAGGAACACGATTCCGGGCACCGCGACCGGTACCGTGGCACGGAAGCAGCGCAGCGTCACGTCGGCCACCTCCTCGACGCCGGCTTGGCGTGGGCAATCGGAGCCCGAGAGCACCATGTTGGGCTTGAGCAACGTCCCCTCGAGGTCGACCCGTTGGGCGAACAGCTCGGCGTACACAGCCTCGAGCGTGGCCGCGGTCGCGTCGAAGCAACGCTCGATGGTGTGGTCGCCGTCCATCATCACCTCGGGCTCGACGATCGGCACGAGCCCTACCTCCTGGCACAGCGCCGCATAGCGTCCAAGCGCGTGCGCGTTGGCCGCGATGCAGTACGAGCTGGGGATGCCGTCGCCGATCGTGATCACGGCCCGCCACTTCGCGAACCGCGCGCCGAGCTCCCGATACTCGCCGAGCCGGTCGCGCAGCCCGTCGAGGCCCTCGGTGACGGTCTCGCCCGGCGCGCCGGCCAGCGGCTTCGCGCCGGTGTCGACCTTGATCCCCGGGATGATGCTCTGCGAGGTGAGGGCGTCGATCAGGGGGGTACCGGCCGCGCCACGCTGCCGGATCGTCTCGTCGAAGAGGATCACGCCGCTGATGAACTCGGCCGCCCCCTCGGTGGTGAAGAGCATCTCGCGGTAGTCGCGGCGGTGTTCCTCGGTCGAGGAGACGCCGATGCTCTTGAACCGCTTCTCGATGGTGCCGCCGCTCTCGTCGGCGGCAAGGATGCCCTTGCCCGGTGCCACGAGGGCACGGGCCGTGGCCGAGAGATCGGTGCTCACGTGGCTCCCTCCCATTCGCCTACTCCCACTCAATGGTCCCGGGCGGCTTCGAGGTGATGTCGTAGGCGACCCGGTTGACCCCGGGCACCTCGTTGATGATGCGGGACGCTATCCGCTCCAGCACGTCGTACGGGAGGCGGGCCCAGTCGGCCGTCATGGCATCGTCCGAGGTGACCGCGCGGATCACGATCGGGTACGCGTACGTGCGGTCGTCACCCATGACGCCCACCGTGCGCACGGCTGGGAGCACGGCGAAGCTCTGCCACACGTCGCGGTAGAGACCGGCCCGCTTGATCTCCTCGACCACGATCGCGTCGGCTCGTTGGAGGATGCCGACCCGCTCCGGTGTGATGGAACCCACGATGCGCACGCCCAGCCCCGGCCCCGGGAACGGCTGGCGCCACACGATCTCCTCGGGCAGGCCCAGCTCCTCGCCCACCGCGCGCACCTCGTCCTTGAACAGGTTGCGCAGCGGTTCGACGAGGTCGAAGTCCATGTCGGCGGGGAGGCCGCCCACATTGTGGTGACTCTTGATCACCGCGTTGTCGGGACCACCCGACTCGACGATGTCGGGGTACAGCGTTCCTTGCACGAGGAAGCGAGAGTCCTCGTGCTCGCGCGCGACCTCTTCGAATACGCGAATGAACGTCTCGCCGATGATCTTGCGCTTGCGCTCCGGATCGATCACGTCGTCGAGCGCGGCGAGGAAGCGGTCTGCCGCCTTCACATGGACGAGGTCGATGTGGAACTGGCGCCGAAACGTCTCCTCCACCTGGTCGGCCTCGCCCAGGCGCAGCAGTCCGGTGTCGACGAACACGCACGTGAGCTGGTCACCGATCGCCTTGTGCACCAGCGCGGCGGCGACCGCCGAGTCGACGCCGCCCGAGAGCCCGCAGATGACACGCTCGCCGCCGACCTGGGCCCGGACCTCCGCGACGGCCTGCTCGATGATCGACGTGTTGGTCCACGACGGGCGGCAGCCGGCCACCTCGAAGAGGAACGCCTTGAGGATCTCCTGGCCCCGCGGCGTGTGGGCCACCTCGGGGTGGAACTGCACGCCGTAGACGCCGCGGTCGCGGTCTTCGAGCGCGGCCACCGGCGTGCCGGGCGTCGTCGCCGTCACGCGGAAGCCGGGCGGTGGGGCCACGATCGAGTCACCGTGGCTCATCCACACCTCCTGCTCGGTCGGCAGGTCGGCGAAGAGGACGGACGACGCGTCGGGCGCGATGGTGAGGGGCGTACGGCCGTACTCGCCCGAGCCGGTGCGGCGGACCTCGCCCCCCAGCTGCGCGGCGACGAGCTGGCTCCCGTAGCAGATGCCGAGCAGGGGAACGCCCGCGTCGTAGACGGCGGGGTCGATGGTCGGAGCGCCGTCCACGTGCACCGAGCTCGGTCCGCCCGACAGGATGATCGCGGCCGGGCGGCGGGCCAGCATCTCCGAGACCGGCATCGTCCGGGGGACGATCTCCGAGTAGACGTGGGCCTCGCGCACGCGCCGAGCGATCAGCTGCGCGTACTGCGCGCCGAAGTCGACCACGATCACATGGTCCACATGGTCGCGCTCATGGTCGCGTCCCATCGGAGGTGCCTCTTTCACGCGACGGGTCACGCGACCAGGGTAGCTACCGCCCCATCCCGATGCCCTGGGCACGCTGGAGCGCCTTGCCCTCGGTCTGGAGTGACGGCGCCACCATCACCTCTGCCTTCTGGAACTCCTTGAGGCTCTCGTAGCCGGTCGTGGCCATCGACGTGCGCAGCGCGCCGAAGAGGTTGAGCGTGCCGTCGTTGTCGTGGGCCGGGCCGAGGAGGACCTCGCGCAGCGTGCCCTTCTGACCGGCCTCGATGCGCGCGCCGCGCGGCAGGCTCGGGTGGAAGGTAGCCATGCCCCAGTGGTAACCGCGCCCGGGTGCCTCGTACGCGCCGGCGAGGGGCGAGCCGATCATCACCGCGTCGGCACCGCAGGCAATGGCCTTGGCGACATCGCCACCCGTGCGCATGCCGCCGTCGGCGATCACGTGCACATACACGCCGGTCTCGTCGAGGTGACGGATCCGGGCGCCGGCGGCATCCGCGATCGCGGTGGCCTGCGGAACGCCGATGCCGAGCACACCGCGGCTCGTGCACGCGTGCCCGGGACCGACACCGACGAGGATCCCGACCGCGCCCGTGCGCATGAGGTGCAGCGCGGTGGAGTACGACGCGCAACCACCGACGATGACCGGCACGTCGAATTCGCGGATGAACTTCTTGAGGTTGAGGGGCTCGGCTGTCTTGGAGACGTGCTCGGCGGAGACGACCGTGCCCTGGATGACAAGGACGTCGAGCTCGGCGTCGAGGACGAGCTTGGCGTAGCGCTCCACGCGCTGCGGTGTGAGCGACGCGCACGTGACGACGCCTGCGTCCTTGATCTCGCCGACGCGCTTGCCGATCAACTCCTCCCTGATCGGCTCGGCGTAGAGCTCCTGCATCCGGCTCGTCGCTTTGTCGGCAGTGAGGCTCGCGATCTCCTCGAACAGCGGCTCGGGGTCGTCGTAACGTGTCCACAGACCCTCGAGGTTGAGGCAGCCGAGGCCGCCGAGCTTGCCCATCTCGATCGCGGTGCGGGGCGAGGTGACACCGTCCATCGCGGCCGCGATGACAGGGAGCTCGAATCGGAACGCGTCGAGCTCCCACGAGATGTCGACGTCCTCGGGATCGCGGGTCCGCCGGCTGGGCACGATGGCGATGTCGTCGAACCCGTAGGCCCGCCGGCCCGACTTGCCGATCCCGATCTCGACCTCCACCCTCGCTCCCGTCGCTCGCGCCGCCAGGGACCTCAGGCTACCGCCCCGACACCGGCGGGCCGGGCCCGATGGTCCGGCCCGATGATGTCGTCAGCGGTCGGCGACGAGATGGGCGAGGAAACCGGTGAGGATCCGCGCCGTGGCACCCCACACGGTCTCGCCCGGGAGATCGAAGAACGAGACCGCCTGCTCGCGCCCGCCGATCTCCCACTGCTCCTCGCGGTAGGTGCCGTCGGCGAGCAGGTCCGCGATGGCGACGTCGAAGACCCGCTCGACCTCGTCCGCGTTGAGGACGAGCCGCGGACGGCCGGGTAGGAGCCCGACGAAGGGCGTGATCGTGAACCGCGAGGCGAAGGTGGCGATGCCATCCAGCTCGGCGGCCACTTCGACATCGTCGGACGCCAGGCCGATCTCCTCCTCGGCCTCGCGGAGGGCCGCGTCGACGGGAAGGGCGTCGACGCCCGGGTGGAGCTTCCCACCCGGGAACACGATCTCGCCGCGATGTGACGGCATGGAATCGGTCCGCTTGGTGAGGATGACGCGGGCCTCGCCGAGCTCCTCGAACACCGCGATCAGGACGGCCGCGGCCCGACTCCCGGGCACGAGGACCTCGGCCGGCTCGGGTTCGGGAAGCGCGGCGCACCGGTCGCGGACCTGCTGCAGCATCACGCTGAGAGCCGCGGGCTCGAGCCGCGCCCAGGGCGCCGGGCTCCCGGGCCGCGCCGAGGCCGGGCGGGGGATGCGTTGCCGGCCGCCGCGCTCACCCCCCATGCCATCGAGCGTAGGCCGCGACGTCACGCGCTCCGGACGCGACGAGGCGGCGCCCGAGGGCGCCGCCCGCGTGAATCTGCTCGGCCGGGCTACTTCTTGGCCTTGCCCTTTCCGCTGGCGATCTTCGCCTGCACGTCGCGCGCGGCGAGGATCAGCAGCTCCTCGCCGTCGACGGTGATCTCGGTGCCGCCGTACTTCGAGTACACGACCACGTCGCCCACCGAGATGTCGAGCGGGATGAGCTCACCCGTCTGCTCGGAGCGGCGCCCGGGACCCACCGCGAGCACGTCGCCCTGCTGGGGCTTCTCCTTCGCGGTGTCCGGGATCACGAGCCCGCTCACGGTCGTCTCTTCGGCCTCCGCGGCCCGGACCACGATCCGGTCCTCCAGCGGCTGCAGTTTCATCGTGTGCGCCTCCTCGACGGCTTCCCCGCGCGGGGTTCAAGCGGTGCGATCCATTAGCACTCGCAGGTGGTGAGTGCTAAGCCCACGGTAACAGCCCCCGCTCGGGTGCGGCAAGCCGCCTCAGGAGAGCCGGAGGTTCGGGTCGACGCCGGCATCGAGGGGGGTGGGGCCGTCGACCCGGAGGCGCCACCAGGCGGTGCCGGCGATCATGGCGCCGTTGTCGGTGCAGAGCGCGAGCGGCGGGAGGAAGGCCTGGCGGCCCGTGGCCTCGGCCGCGTCGAGCAGGCGGGTGCGCAGTCGCGTGTTGGCGGCCACGCCGCCCCCCAGGACGAGCGTGGGCGCGCCCACCTCGTCGGCCGCCCGGAGCAACTTGGTGAGAAGCACGTCGACGACCGCCTCCTGGAACGATGCCGCGAGGTCACGCACCTCCTCGCCCGGATGGCGCCGCACGTGGTTGACCACCGCGGTCTTCAGGCCCGCGAAGGAGAAGTCGAAGCCGTCACCGAGCATCGGACGGGGGAACGCGATCGCGCCGGGGTCGCCCTCGGTCGCCAGGCGGTCGATCGCCGGGCCCCCTGGGTAGCCGAGCCCGAGGGTGCGGGCCACCTTGTCGAACGCCTCGCCGGCGGCGTCGTCGACCGTCTGCCCGAGGACGTGGTAGCGATGGTGGTCCTCGAGGTGCACGAGCAGCGTGTGGCCGCCCGACGCCACGAGCACCACCAGCGGTGGCTCGAGGTCGGGCTCCTCGAGCCACGCGGCGTAGAGGTGGGCCTCGAGGTGGTTGACCTGCACGTACGGGAGCCCCGCGCTGAACGCGAGCGCCTTCGCCGCGCTCACGCCCACGAGCAGGGCACCGGCCAGCCCCGGCCCGTAGCACGCGGCCACCGCGCCGAGGTCGGCGAGCTCGACGCCCGCCTCGACGAGCGCCTCCGCGATCACCGGGTTGATGAGGTCCACGTGGGCCCGGCTCGCGATCTCGGGCACGACGCCGCCGAAGCGCGCGTGCAGGTCGACCTGGCTCGACACGACCGAGGAATGCACCATGCGCCCGTCTTCCACGACCGCGGCCGCGGTCTCGTCGCAGCTGGTCTCGATCCCGAGGATCTTCAAGATCGGGGCCTCACCAACGCTTGGGCTCCTCCACGATCGTGCTCCCTTGCACACCCCGCTCGATCGAGGCGAGCAGCTCCGCGTACTCGGTGGCGTTCACGTCGTCGGCCCACATCACGAGCGCGTCCTCGTTCGTCTCGGCGTAGTAGTTCTTGCGCACGCCCACCGGCCTGAACCCGAAGCTGCGGTAGAGTTCCTGCGCGGCGCGGTTGGCCATGCGCACCTCGAGTGTCAGGTTGACGACCTCGCGCTCGGTCGCCTCTCTCGCGATCGCGAGGAGGAGCCGGGTGCCGATCTGGTGACGCTGCCAACGCTGATCGACCGCGATGGTGGTGACGTGGCCGTCTTCGCCCGTGATCATGAGCCCGGCATAGCCCACGACGTCGCGCCCGACTCGGGCCACCAAGTACGCGCGGGTGGACCGCAGCGCCATCTCGCTCAGGAACAGCGACATGCTCCACGGCCGCGGGTACACCTCGCCCTCGATGCGCAGTACCGAGCGCAGGTGACGGCGGCGCATCGGCACGACGTGCACCTCGAGCGGCTCGGGCTGGCGCGCGGTGGCCACTAGCGGTCCCTCCGGTCCCACTCGATCTCGGCGTCGCTCCTGCGCAGGTACAGCGGGCGCAGGTCCGACGGCGCGCAGAACTCCTCGCGCTCGAAGCGCGCCGTCGCCAGCTCCACGAGCGCCGCCGCGTTCGGCGACGCCGACGCCGGCCCCGCGAGCTCGGCCTTCTCCAGACCCTCGAAGACATCGCGGTGGAGGAGCGCGCCGTCGCCGGCGAGGAGGAGCTCGCCGCCGTGGGCGGCGAGCTCGCCGACCAAGTCGTCGGGCGTCGCCACCTCGTACTCCGAGACCCGCTGGACGCCGCCGGGCACCGGCCGGTACAGCGCGTAGAAGACCTCGTGCCGGCGGGCGTCGACCACCGTCACGACGAGACGGGCGGAGTGGCGCAACGGGTAGGCGATCAGATCGAGGCTCGGCACGCCCACGACCGGGATGCGCAGCGCCTGGGCCATCACCTTCGCCGTCGTGACCCCCACCCGCAGCCCGGTGAACAGGCCCGGCCCCAGCCCCACCCCGATTCCCGCGAGCTGCGAGGGCTCGACTCGCAGCTCGTCGCAGAGGTAGCCGATCGCGGGAACGAGCTGCTCGGCATGGCGCCGTCCGTGCGCGAGCTGGACTTCGCCGACCGCGGTGCCATCGGCACCGAGCGCCACGGACACCCGCGGGGTCGCGGTGTCGAAGCAGAGAAGGTGCACTAGGTCGTCCCCTCGCCACTCACGAGCTCGAAGCGCTCGAGCACCGCGGCCACCGAAGGGGCTCGTCGCTGCCACGAGGGACCGAGCGCGACGAGCGTCACGAGCCGCTCGTCGTCGAGCGCGCCGAGCGGATCGGCAGCGTCGACCGCCGGCTCCAGTTGCACCTCGAGCCGATCGGAGGGCAGGACGGTCTCGAGGACGTCACCCCACTCGATCAGCGTGACCGCCTCGCCACCGACCAGCTCGTCGAACCCGACGTCGTGGAGCTCCTGGAGCCGGTCGAGCCGGTACACGTCGACGTGCACCACCGGCAGCCGGCCTTCGTACTCCCGCACGATGGTGAACGTCGGGCTCACCACCGGCTCGACGACGCCCAGCCCCGCGGCCACGCCCTGGGCGAACACGGTCTTGCCCGAGCCGAGGGGCCCGGCCAGGACCACGACGTCGCCGGCGCGGAGGAGCTCTGCCAGCGCTCCGGCGAGCGCGCGCGTCTGGGCCGCCCCGTGCGTGCGCACCTTCACGGCTGCACGCGGGTCAGCGCTCGCTTCACGAGCACGAAGTCGGCTCGGGCCTGGGCCAACGCCACGCCGCCAGTGCGGAGCACGGCCGAGGGATGGAGAGTCGGGATGAGCGTCGACTCGGACCGGAAGGGGAACTCGCGGCCCCGGAGCTTCGTGATCCCCTCCTTGGTGTCGAGAAGGAGCTTGGTGGAGAAGTTGCCGAGGGTCACGACCACCTTGGGATCGATGAACCCGAGCTGGGCCTCGAGGTACGGCCGGCACGACTCGATCTCGAGCGGCTGCGGGTCGCGGTTGCCGGGCGGCCGGCACTTCACGACGTTCGCGATGTAGCAGTCGTCTCGGCGGAGGCCGATGTCCTCGATGAGCCGGGTGAGCAGCTGGCCGGCGCGGCCCACGAATGGCACGCCCTGCCGGTCCTCCTCGGCACCGGGCCCCTCGCCCACGAACATGAGGTCGGCCGTCGCATCACCCACGCCGAACACGACCTGCGTGCGCGTCTTCGACAGCGGGCACTTGGTGCAGGCCAGCGCCTCGTGCTCGAGCTCTCCGAAGGAGCCAAATGCCGGCGAGCCGAGGTCGAGCGACACGCCGAATGCTACCGGCCGGGTCGGGACCCGGCTCGGGCGGCGGCCCCGGCGGCGGCGCGGACAGCGGCGGCCACCGTGTCCACGACGGCCAAGCGTAGGCGGTCGAGATGGGCGTCGACCACCCCGGTCGCGAGCGCGAACGCAGTGTCGCCGTCGTAGCGTGTGTGCGATGGGTGGATCGAGCGGCCCAGCCCGAGATGGGCACTCTGCGCGACGAGCAGGCACTCGGGCTTGGTGAGGCAGGCGTTGGTCGCGACCACGACGAGCGTGGTGTGCTCACCTGCCAACAGCGGCGGCTCCGGGAACGCAAGCGCATCGTCGGGCGCGGTCGATCCGGCGAGCACGCGTCCGTGGGTGTCGATGATGTCGCCGAGCGCGTTGACGACGACCAGCGCGCCGATCACGGCAGTGCCGTCGTGCACCGCGGCGGAGCCCAAGCCACCCGACACGGCGTGGTCGCGCCCCTTCCACGACCCGACGGTCGCTCCCGCGCCGGCACCGACGCGCCCCGTCTCGAGCGGCTCGCCCCGCTCGGCAGCGAGCGCGGCTGCGTAGCCGTCGTCAGGGCCGGGGTACGCGCCACCGGAGGTGGCGAGGTCGAAGATGGCGGCCGCGGGCACGATGGGCACCGGACCGGCCGACGTGGTCAGGCCCCGTCCCCGCTCGGCGAGGAACCGCATCACGCCGTCGGCGGCACCGAGCCCGAAGGCCGACCCGCCCGTGAGGACGACCGCGTCGACGTGCTCGACGAGTCGGGCCGGGTCGAGCAGCTCGGTCTCGCGGGTGGCGGGCGCGCCGCCGCGTACCTCGGCGGAGCCGACGGTGCCCTCCGGCGCGAGGACGACCGTGACCCCCGTTCCCGCGCCGGTCGAGCTCGCCGCCCGCACGCCGGGGACATCGATGAGCGAGCCGCTCAGATGGCACGCTCCCGGTCCGGCGCCGCCCCGCCCGCGCCCACACCGCGAGCGAACTCCACGATGAGCCGGTCGATCTCCTCGGCGCGCTCGAGCATGAGCATGTGCCCACCCCCCGGGATCAGCACCAGTCGCGCGTGGGGGATCAGCGACGCGATCCGGCGCGCGTCGGCCGGCGGCGTGATGACGTCGGCGGTGCCCCCGATGACGAGCGTCGGGACGTTGATCTTCGGTAGCTCCGACGTGAGGTCGAGCCCGAGGAGCGCGGCCGGCGCCGCGAGGCTCGTGTCACGCGGGCAGGCAGCGAGCATCTGGCGCGTCAGCTCTACTTGGCTCGGCACCGGATCGCGACCGAAGCCGATGCGGGCGAGGAGGAACCCGACGTCGGGGTGGCTCATGATCGAGCCGACGTCGGGGGCGCGGTCGATGGCCCGCTCCACCGTGGACCGAAGCCGGCGAGCGCCGCTCACGCGCGTCCGCGCGAGCGTGGACAGGAGCACGAGGCCGCGCACACGCTCGCTGGCCACCTTGGGGAAGCCGACTGTGAAGGCCTGCACCGCGACCCCGCCCATCGAATGCCCCACGAGCACGACGTCGCGCAGGTCGAGCTCCTGGAGCACCGTCCGGACGTCCTCGGCCAGGTTCTCGACCGAGTGGCCCGCCGCCCCCGACGACGAGCCGCCGTGTCCGCGGTGGTCGAAGGCAACGACGCGGAAACCCTCGGCCGGGAGCGACTCGAGCTGCTTGACCCATGTCCGGATCGACAGCGTCACCCCGTGCGACAGCACGACCGTCGGACCCCGCCCACGGCGGTAGACGGCGAGCGTGCCCCCGTCGAAGCTCGGGACCGTGTCGCTCTCGCCCGGCGGGAGCGCGAAGCCGCGGCGGGCATCGGGGTCGGGACGGTGGCGAGCCCACCGCAGCGCGACGCGCTCCGCGCCGTAGGCCACGCCCGCGAGGCCCGCGACGACGCCCGCGGTGATGCCGGCGCGCTTGAGCAGCCGCGCGGCCGAAGGCGCCATCAGACCCAACTCCCGATCACACAGAGCCCCCGATCACACATAGCTCCGCGGGACCCGGGCCCCGATGCCGCACACGATCTCGTAGCCGATGGTGCCGAGCCGCTCGGCCCACTCCGTCGCCGTGATCTCGGGCTCGGCGCCCGTGTCGGGGTCGCGCTGGCGGCCGATGAGGACCACGTCGTCGCCGATCTCGACCGGATCGTCGCCCATGTCGACCATGAGCTGGTCCATCGTGACCGTGCCCGCGATCGGCCGGCGGCGGCCGCCGATCAGCACCTCGCCCCCGACCGCGGCGAGGTTGCGCGGCACCCCATCGGCGTAGCCGGCCGGCACCGTCGCGATGCGAGCTGGGCCGGGAAGTCGGTACCGCAACCCGTACGAGACCCGGTCGCCCGCCTCGAGGGTCTTCACGTGCGAGACGCGCGCCTTGAACGACAGCGCGGCCCGGAGCGGCACGCGCCTCTCGAAGCCGGGCGCGGGAGACACGCCGTACACGGCGATGCCGGTGCGCACGAGGTCGTAGCGGGCCCGCGGAAACGCGAGCAGGCCCGCCGAGTTGGCCGCGTGGCGCAGGCCCGGCGGTATCCCGGCGTCCTCGAGCTCGGCGAGCACGGAGTCGAACGTTTCGAGCTGCGCGCGCGTGTAGGGGTCGTCGGGCTCGTCGGCGACGGCGAGGTGCGTGCACACGCCGTCGAGCCGGAGCTCGTCGCTGTGCACGATGGCCCGGGCCAAGGTGAGCGCGTCGGCCGGCGCGCAGCCGACCCGATGCATCCCCGTATCGACCTTGAGATGGACGGCGAGCGGCTCACCTCGGCCCGCCTGCGCGACCGCCTTCGCCAGCGCCTCGATCCCGGCGACCGTGTAGACGACCGGTGTGAGCCGCCGCGCGACCACGGCCGGGGCCGCCTCGGGCGGGGGCTCCGACAACACGAGGACGGGCGCCTCGATGCCCGCCTCGCGCAGTACCGCGCCTTCCTCCACCAACGCGACGCCCAGCCACATCGCGCCCGCTTCGATCGCGGCGAGCGCGACGGGCACTGCGCCGTGCCCGTAGCCGTCGGCCTTGACCACCGCCAGCACGTGGGCCGTCCCCGCCTCGGCAGCGAGCGCGGCCACGTTGGCGCGCACGGCGTCGAGATCCACCTCGACCCACACGGGACGGAAGCGCGTGTTCACGAGCGGCCCGGGAACGTCACGGCGTCACCGGTGGGTCGCCGGCTCTGGCTCTCCGGGTCGGGCGTGAGCCGCGGTGGTGATTCGCATCAGTCCTCCTGATCCGGGAGCGCGGCCGGGATCGCGTCGATCAGGTCTCCGGCGACGAGCCCAGTATGACCGGCGAGGTCGGCCGCGCGGCCGTGCACCCACGCGGCCGCGGCGGCGGCATCGAAGGCCGGCACGCCCCGAGCGAGAAACGCGCCCACCACGCCGGCCAGCACGTCGCCGGTGCCGGCGGTGGCCAGCCAGGGGCCGCCGTCGGGGTTGACCGCGACCCGCCCTCCCGGCTCCGCGACCACGGTGCCCGGGCCCTTGAGCAACACCACGCACCGCGCCGCGTCCGCCAGCGCGCGCGCCGCCTCGATCCGGTCGCCGCGCACCGGGCGTCCGGCCAGCCGCTCGTACTCGCCCGAGTGGGGTGTGAGGACGGTTGCCGCGTGCAGCTCGGAGTCGCGCCGGCGCAGCGGCGCGAGATCGCCGCGCAACGCGTTCAAGCCGTCGGCGTCGAGCACCAACGCCACCTGGGCTTCGGCCACGATCCGAGACACCGCGGCACGCGTGCGGTCGTCGCCACCGAGCCCCGGCCCGAGCACGAGCGCCCGGAACCGCTCGAGTCCTTTCAGCACGTCAGCCGCGGCCGCCTCGTCGAGGGAGTCGTCGCCGGCGACCGGGAGCGCCGTCGTGATCACCTCGCTGCCCGACGCGCGGGCCGCGGTGGTCGCGCCCGGGAGCCCGCACCAGACGATGCCCGCGCCCGCGCGTAGCGCGGCCCGGCTCACCATCATCGGCGCGCCGGTCATGCCGCCGGAGCCCCCTACAACCATCACGCCGCCCACGCTCCACTTGTGCGCGGCCCGGCCGCGCGCCGGGAGCCACCGGGCCACGTCGGGCGGACCCACGATCCCGATGGCCGCCAGTCCGACGTCGATCCCGATGTCCGCGACCTCGACCGTCCCCGCATGCGACCGACCCGGCTCGAAGAGGAGGCCGGGCTTGCGGGCGGCGAAGGTGACGGTGCGCGTGGCTTGCACCGCGGCGCCCTCGATCGCGCCGGTGAGCCCGTCGACCCCCGACGGGATGTCGACCGCGAGCACCGACGGCGCGCCGGTGAACGCGTCGGCGACCCAGGCCGCGTCGGCGTCGAGCGCACCGCGGAAGCCGGTGCCGTACATCGCGTCAATGGCAAGATCGGCCCGGCTCGCCGCGCGCGTGAACGCGGCGCGGTCGACGCCCTCGGAGAGCCGGAACAGCTCCACGCGCACACCTCGGCTCCGGAGCACCCGAGCCGCGACCAGTCCGTCGCCACCGTTGTTGCCGCGGCCGCACGCGATCACTACTCGACGGCCGTAGTGCCCGCCGCACATCTCGCGGGCCGCTCGCGCCACCGCTCGCCCGGCCCGCTCCATGAGCACCTCGGCCGGTGTGCCGGCGGTGATCGTGCGGCGGTCGGCCTCGCCCATCTCCGCGGGGGTCAGCACCGGCTGCACGGCTTCGACCTCTCAGGCCAGGGCGACGGCCACGGCCATCGCCATCGAGTCGGTGTGGGTGAGCGAGAGATGCCAGGTGGCCGCGCCCCGCTCCGCCGCGAGCTCGGCCGCCCGGCCGGTGAGCGTGAGCCCGGGCGCGCCGCCCGGTCTCCGCACGACCTCGACGTCGTGGAAGGCGAACTTCCACAGGCCCACGCCCAGCGCCTTCATCACCGCCTCCTTCGCCGCGAACCGCACCGCGAGCCGCGGCGCGGGCACGCGGTGGCGGAACGCGTACTCCTGCTCGGCCACGCTGAAGAGCCGCTCGGCCATACGGGGATGTCGTTCGAGCGCCCGGCGGAAGCGATCGACCTCCACCAGATCGGTGCCCACGCCCACCACCGCGCCGGTCACGGCATCGGCCGTCATCGTGGCTCGGGTCACTGCGGCCGCCACCGGTCGGCGAGCACGTAGACCGGCTCGGTGAGCAGCTCCGCCACGTCGATCCGCGAGAGCACGGCGTCGTCGAAGCCGGGCTCGGTCTCGGTGACCGCGCCCTTCAGCGCCGTATAGCGGTTGCGGTAACCCTGGAGCACGCCGCGGGCGACCTCGGCGGGAAGCAGATCGTGGAAGCGAACGTGCAGGAGGGTGAGACCGATGGTCTGCGTGCCCTTCACCTCGGGCACGAGCACGACCATCCGCCCGTCGCTGCGGCCACGCGCGACCGTGACCTCGCGCTCGACCGCGACGATCTGCTTCGTGCCGCGCAGGCGCGGGTCGGCATCGGTCCGCGAGCGCAGCTCCGCGCCGAGACCGCCTCGGTCGACCACGTGGATGCTCGCGCCGTCGTGCCCGACATCGCCCTCGACGCGGTACCGGGTGAATCCGGTCACCTGCTCGACCGCGGCATCGAGGTCGACGAGCGTGCGCAGGGCGCGGTAGCTGAGGTTGTCGCGGGCCACGCCCGCAGCCAGCACCTCCTGCACCAGGGGCACCTGGAGCAGCGTCTCGTCGGACCGGGAGATCCCAACGGTCACGGTCTTGGCCTGGTGCTTGATCGCGTCGACGGGCCGGGTGAGCTCCTCGATGCCCCGGGTGAGCGCGGCCGTGAGGTCCTCGACCACGACGCTCGGCGTGCCCACCTTCCCGTACTCGACCTGGTACGACTCGAGCGGCACCACGCCCATCGCGTAGCGAAGCAGCGACGCGACGCGCACCGCCGTGGCCGCCTCGAGGCTGCCGTCGTACGTGCCGCTCCGGAGCCCGTCGAAGAACCGGGCGGTGACCGGCTCGAGCTCGTCGGCCAGCTGCTCGAGCAGGTCGTCGCGGCGGCCGCTCTGCCGGCCGTTGCGCCCCGCCGACACCGCGGCCTCGATCGCGGCGCGCGCCTCGCGCAGGGGACGCGCCGATGCATCAATCGCGAGCGCGGCCTCGTAGCCGAAGAGATGGCCCGCCACCGTGCAGAGCACGAACGCGACCGCCGGGTGCACGGCGGGAACCTCGATGGTCTCGAGCGCGGGCTGGAACCTCGCCTCGCCCTCGTTCGCGATCACGATGGGCGCGGCCTTGTGCGCGCGGTAGATGGCGAGCTCCTTGGCCACGTCGTCGGCGTTTCCGCCGGCTAGCCCGGCCGCGCAGACGACGATCAACGGCTCCGACGACAGGTCGATGTGTTTCTTGTCCTCGGTGACGTCACAGGCGATCGACTTGTAGCAGAGCTCGGAGAGCTTGATCCGTACCTCGTTTGCGGCGATGCGATTGACGCCGTTACCGACCACGGCCCAGGACCGCCGACCGGGCGCGTGGCGCTGGGCGGCGGCAGCGATGATCGGCCGGAGGTCGATCACGCGGGCCATGGCGTCGGGGAGCTCTCGTAGCGCGACCAGCAGCTCGTGGCTGGCCTCGGGATCGGACGCGCCCAGCTCGGCCGCGATCGCGAAGGCGAGGAGGAAGCCGGCCGCGATCTGCGCGTAGAAGGCCTTCGTCGACGCGACGCTCATCTCGACGTCGCGACCATCGGAAGTGTAAAGCACACCGTCGGACCGGTCGACGAGGTCGCTGTTGCGGCGGTTGACGATCGCGATCACCGACGCGCCCCGGCTGCGCACGAGGTCGACGGTGCGATTGGTATCGGTGGTGGTGCCGCTCTGGCTGATCGCGACCACGAGCGTGTCGCTCATGTCGTGTTCCAGCCCGAAGCCGGAGAGCTCGGTCGCGGGGAGCGACTCGACGGTCACCATGCCGCGCCCGTCCAGCGCGCGCTCGAGCGCGGTCGCGAGGCTCTGGCCCGCGACCGCGGCGGTCCCCTGGCCGACGACCAGGACGCGCCGGATCGCACCCGATCGCAGGCGCTCACGCACGGTGTCGGGGAGGGTCTCGGGCCCGAGCTCCACCACGAGGTGGCCATCGCGCTCGGTGATCTTCCCGCGCAGCGTCTTGCGGAACGAGCTCGGTGCCTCCGCGATCTCCTTCAGCAGGAAGTGCGGGGCGTCACCGCGGTCTATGTCGCGCGTGGTGATCTCCGCGTGCTGGAGCTCGGACTCGGTGACGGGGAGCTCGGTGCCGTCGTAGGAGAGGCGACGGATGCCCTCGATCGTCCCGGCGCGCTCGGCGTCGAGGACCACGATCTGGCCGCGGCTGCCCGCGGGGTGCGCGGGATCGTTCGGGGTGTCGCCGTCCATTCGGAGGTAGACCGGCGTCTCCTCGACGATCCCGTACGGCTCGCTCGCCACGACGAACGCGTCCTCGGCCAGCCCGACGTAGAGCGCCTGACCGCTCCCGCGCAGCGCCAGGGTCAGGCGGTCCGGCTCGGTGACGGCGCCGACCGCGATCGCGACCGAGCCCTCGAGCGACGAGACGGTGACACGGAACGCCTCCTCGAGTGGGAGTCCGGCGGCGATCCGGCGGGACACGAGTGTCGGAATGACCTTCGCGTCGGTCGTGATCTCGGGCGGGATGGCCAGCTCCTCGAAGGCCTTGAGGTCGGCGTGGTTGTCGACGTCGCCGTTGAGCACGCCGATCACCCCGGGACCGCGCCCGACGTCGAGCTCCCCCGGCCCGCGTTCTTCGGCCGCGTCGAGGGGGTGGGCGTTGGCCTCGGAGATGATCCCGACGCTCGCCCATCGAGTGTGGCCCAACACGACGGCGCGCGGCGCGTCGCCCGCCACGGCGAGGTGTAGAAGCAGGTCGTCGCGGATCGAGCCGCGGAGTGCCGCCGTGTTGTCGCCGAGGTCGCCGATCTCCGCCGCCGCCTTGTAGACGAAGCCCACGCAGCCGTCGTCCACGCGCACCGAGCCTGACCGGAAGAGCGGGTCGGCCGAACGCTCCGCGATCAGCCGGGCGACGGTGGGGTCGTCGAGATCGAGGGCATGGTCACGTACGAGCACGTGGAGCCCGGCCGAGTCACGGCCCCGCACCTCGAGCCGGTCGATCGAGGCCAGCGCGATCTGGATCCCGGTGAACGCGGCGATCGCCGCGGGGCCGGCGTTCGCCCCCACGAGGTCGGCCACGGCCCGCACCGTGTGGAACCGGTCGTGCCGCGCCGCCCACACTGCGTCCTTCAGGCGCACCATCGCCGTGTTGACCGCCTCCAGCTCGCCGGGCGCGAGCGCGATGGCGTCGGCGTCGAGCTGATTGTCGAGACGATCGACCACCGACCGGAGATCGTCGAGGCGCTGCTCGAGCTCGTCCACGCCGGCTCGGTCGCCGAGTAGGGCCCGCACCCCGGGCGTGCCCCGCATCGACCGGTCGACGACCTCCACGCCCTCTGCGGCCTCGTCCAGGGTGCCGGCCAGCGCCGAGGCGGAGCCGCCGAGGGCCGGCTCGAGGCGGGTGAGCGCGTGCCGCAGGGCGGTGGCGAGGTCGGCGATGGCCGGGGGCGGCCGGCGAGCCGGCCGCGCCATCACGGCGATGATTCCGCACATGCGTGGAGCTCCCTGGCTGTGCCCGGCGGCGGAGGCGCAGCGCCCCGCCCGGACAGGTCAGTGTATTCCGCCGCGCGCGCCGTCCTCCGACGACCGACGCCTCATCCTCGCCCCAGCGCCCCCTCGAGGGCGGCCGCGAGCCGCTGTGCACCGGCCTCCGCCCGCTCGTCGGTGGGGGCCTCCACCATGATCCGCACGACGGGCTCCGTCCCCGACGACCGCACCAGCACGCGACCCTCTCCACCGAGCTCGGCCTCCACCGACCGCACCTCGGCCCAGAACCCGGCCGCGTCGTCGAGCCGGTCTCGCGCCGCGACCCGCACGTTACGCAGCACCTGGGGGAACCGTGTCATCACGCTCGCGAGCGTCGAGAGGGGCTGCTTCGCGCGCGCGACCACGTCGAGCAGGAGGATGCCGGTGAGCGTGCCGTCGCCGGTGGTCGCGAGGTCGGAGAAGATCACGTGGCCCGACTGCTCGCCGCCGAGCGAGATGACCTCGGCCTCCATCGCCGCGATCACGTTGCGGTCACCCACCGGCGTCTCGACCAACCGGATGCCGTGCGCGTTCAGCACCCGGCGCAGGCCGAGGTTGGACATCACCGTCGCGACCACACCGCCCCGCAGCAGCCCGCGTCGCGTGAGGTCGAGCGCGGCGATCGCGAGCAGCTGGTCGCCGTCGACGATTCCGCCGCCCTCGTCGATCGCGATCACGCGATCCGCATCGCCGTCGAAGGCAAGGCCGGCGTGGGCGCCGCGGTGCACCACAGCCTGTTGGAGGCCGCTCGGATCCGTGCTCCCGCACCCGGCGTTGATGTTGGTGCCGTCGGGCTCGGCGTTGAGCACCGAGACGTCGACGCCGAGCTCGCGCAGGGCGCGCGGCGCGACCTCGAACGCAGCGCCATGGCCGCAGTCGACGACCACGCGCAGCCCGTCGAGGCGCCGCCCCTCGGTCGCGTCCACGAGGTGCTGGACGTACCGGTCGCGCGCGGCGAGCACGGTCGGGCCCGCGTCGTACTCGGCTACGGCGCCGTCCACGTCCCCGCCCACGTCGCCGCCCACCGCGGCACCCGGGCCCTCCCCCAGCACCCGCTCGAGCTCCTGTTCGACGTCACGCTCCCGCTCGTCGGAGAGCTTGCGCCCGTCGCTGGTGAAGAACTTGACGCCGTTGTCGGGGAACGGGTTGTGGCTGGCCGAGATCATCGCGCCAGGAGCGGCGCGCTCACGGCACACGAAGGCCAGGCCGGGCGTCGGGAGCACGCCCAGGCTCACCGCGGACGCCCCCTCGATCCGCAACCCAACGGTCAGCGCCGCCTCGAGCGTCGGACCGGAGAGTCGGGTGTCGCGGGCGATCACCAACGCGACGTCGGGTCCGAGCACCCGGGCCGCGGCGCGGCCGATCGCGGCCACCAGCTCGGGAGTGAGATCGACGCCGGCGACGCCTCGGATGCCGTCGGTACCGAAGCGGAGGGTCATCGGCGGCGGGCCGCCTACCGCTTCGAGTACTGGGGTGCCTTCCGGGCCTTCTTGAGGCCGTACTTCTTGCGCTCCACCCGGCGGGCGTCGCGCGTGAGCAGGCCGGCCTTCTTGAGCGTGGGCCGGACCTCGGCGTCGAGCTCCACGAGCGCGCGAGCGATGCCGAGGCGCAACGCGCCGGCCTGCCCGTTGATCCCGCCGCCGCCGAGGGTCGCGTCGACATCGTAGACGTCGCCCGTCTGGGTGAGCCGCAGCGGCTCGGTCGCGATCACCTGGTGCGTGAGGATGGGGAAATACGACGCGAAGTCGCGCCCGTTCACGATGATCTTCCCCGTGCCGGGCCGCAGGCGCACGCGGGCCACGGCCTCCTTGCGCCGACCGGTCGTCTGGATCAGGGGCTTCGACACGCGGGTCCTACTCCTACTTCTCGGGGGCGCGCCGGCCGGCGCCCGCCGCGAGCTCGTACGGCTGGGGCTGCTGGGCGGCGTGCGGGTGGGTCGGGCCCGCGTAGACACGTAGCTTCCTGAGCATGGCCCGGCCCAACGGGCTCTTCGGGAGCATTCCGCGCACCGCCAGCTTCACCACCCGCTCGGGATGACGGGCAAGGAGGCGGTCGAGCGATTCGCTCCGCAGGCCACCGGGGTAGCCCGAGTGGCGGTAGTAGCGCTTCCCGGCCGCCTTGCGCACGCTCACGTCGAGCTTCGACGCGTTCACGACGACGACGTGGTCGCCGGCGTCGATATGCGGCGCGTAGATCGGCTTGTGCTTGCCCCGTAGGAGCGTCGCGATCTGCGTCGCCATGCGGCCGAGCACGACACCGTCGGCATCGATGACGTGCCAGGCGCGCTCGACGTCGGTCGCCTTGGGGGTGAAGGTCCGCACGGCAGGATCCTGAGAGGCTCTCGATGGACGGGGATGTGCAGGCTCGGGGATCCAGGCTCGGGGACCTTGGCTCGGGATCTTGGTGCGGCCGCTGACGACCGGACCCGCGAGCTTGCACGCGAAGAAAGACATTACCGTTCCCGGGCCGCGAGCGGCAATCGGGCGGGGCGATGAGGCCGCTAGCCTGAGCCCATGACGCATGCGGCCGCGCCGATCGGCGCGGCGCACGAGATCCCTTCCGAGCGGAGAGCCGAGGCGGAACGAGCCCTCGAGGTGCTCCTCGACTCCGCCCTCGAGCCCGTCGTCGACATGGTGCTCACGAGTCGCGACGGCGCCTACGAGGCCCTCGCCCACGACGGCCGGGTCCGGTTCCGCCGCACCGGGCACGAGAGCTACGAGGTCGTCGAGGTCGAGGGCCGCGACCCGCTGGCCGACCAGTCGACCCACCGCTTCACGCCGCTCCCGGCCGAGCTCGAGCACAGACATCCGCACCGCTCGGCCAACGCGTATCCCTTCGCGTACGAGCAAGCCGCGCAGCTCTTCGACTCCCCGGCGGCGCCCGACCTCTGCGTGATCCACTCGGCCGCCCACAACTGGGAGGACCAGGGCGGCCACCGGGGCGAGCACGGCTCGCTCGGCGTGGTGCAGGCGCGGGCCCCGTGGGTCGTCGCGGGCCTGGGCGTGCGGGCCGACGGCGTGGTGCCGAAGGCGGCCCGGCTCGTCGACGTCGCCCCCACCATCGCCGAGCTGCTCGGCTGCGCGCCGGCCAACGGCCGCGAGGGTGAGCACCTCGCCCATGCGGACGGCGAGACCCGCTCCGATGTGCTCGACCTCTCGTCCGGCCGTCCCCGCCACGTGGTCGGCTTCCTCTTCGACGGCACGAACCCCAACGTGCTCTACGCGATGGCCGCGGCCGGCGAGGCGCCCAACGTGGCCCGCCTCATCGAGATGGGCACCGCCTTCGGTCACGGCGCCATGGCCGGCCTTCCCACCGTGACGCTGGCCAACCACACGTCGATCATCACCGGGCGCCTGCCCGGCCGGCACGGCATCCTCCACAACGCGTGGTTCGACCGGCGCACTGGCGAGCAGGTGATCACGAACTCGCCGTCCACCTGGCCGTGGGCCATGGATCACCTCGCTCCCGGCGTCGACTCGCTGCACCACGCGGTGCATCGGACCTGGCCCGGCTCGTTCACCGCGTCGGTCAATGAGCCCTGCGACCTCGGCGCCGACTACTCCACGTTCCACTTCTTCCGCCGGGGCGAGGTCCCCCCGATCCCGAAGTCGCCCGACGGGCTCCCCCACACCACCGAGCGCTTCGTGCGCCCGTCGAAGGACTACTCGTGGTCGTCGATCGTCGACCACATGGGCACCGAGCAGGCGGTCGGCATCTGGAGCGGTCACTACCGCGGCGACAGCTACCCGGCGCCGCGCTTCATGTTCGTCAACTTCACCCTCACCGACTCCGCCATGCACGAGGGCGGGCCGCACTCCGAGATGGCCGCGGCCGCCGTGCGCGACTCCGACGCCCGCCTCGGCGAGGTCCTCGCCGCCGTCGAGCGGGCCGGCGTGCTCGACGAGGCTGCGTTCTTCCTCTTGGCCGACCACGGGATGGAGGAGACCGACCCCGACGTGCGCGGCGATTGGGACGTGCTCCTGCGCGAGGCCGGTATCACCTTTCGCGACGAGGGCTACGGCTTCCTCTACCTCGGCGAGCACTAGGTCGCGCCCGCCTCACTCCGGCCTCAGCCCACGCTCGTGCCGACAAGCTTGCCGATCCCGAACGTGGTAGCCGCGACAACCGCCGCGATCACCACGATGCGCAGACCGGTACGGGCCACGCTCCGGCCGGTGAAGACCGAGATGGCCGCGCCGACTCCGAACAGCGCCAAGGCCGAGAGCACGCTCGCCATCGTCAGCGCGGCCGCGCCACTCGCGACGAGGTAGGGGGCGAGCGGGATGGACGCACCGACGGCGAACGTGACGAACGACGCGAGCGCGGCAACCCACGGCGACGCGATCGTCTGCGGGTCGATACCCAGCTCCTCGCGCGCGAGCGTGTCGAGCGCGACGTCGGGCCGGCTCATGATCCGATCCACGATCGAGCGGGCCTCGCCCGCTTCGATCCCCTTGGCCCGGTAGATGAGCTCGAGCTCCTCGCGCTCCTCCTCCGGGAACGCGGCGAGCTCTTCGCGTTCGATCCGTAGCTCGTTCTCGTACAGCTCGCGCTGCGACCACACCGAGACCCATTCACCGGTCGCCATCGAGCAGGCACCGGCGGTGAGGCCGGCCAAGCCGGCAAGGATCACGAAGCCGTGGTTGGTGGTGCCACCGGCGATGCCGGCGATGAGCGCGAGGTTGGTGAGCAGCCCGTCCTGCACGCCGAACACGGCGGCGCGCAACGCGCCGCCGACCCGGGCCCGGTGCCGGTGCTCCGTCGCCGCGATGCGCCCGCGAGCCGTGTTGCCCCCGCTCATGGCCGCGACCACCTGCCCGTGCGCCACCTCCTGCGCGGCCATCGCCGCGGGCGCCTCGGCGATGCCGAGGTACTTGTCGGCGTCGGCTGCCTCCGACCGGAGCATGATCGGCAGCACCGTGTCGGCGCCGAAGCGGCGGGCGAGCATGCGCAGCACCCGCACACGGAACGGGAGCCGCGGCGGCCTCAGGTCGGTCACGCCGCGCTCGTCCATGAGTCGGGCCCAGTGCGCGGCGTGTCGCTCCTCGGCCTCGGCCAACGAGAGAAACGCCTCTCTGCGTGACTCGTCGGCGTGCTCGGCGAGCGCGCGATAGAGGGCGGCGCTGGCCAGCTCGTCGCGCCAGAGCTCGCGAAACACCTCGAGCCGGTCCGCGCCGCCGAGGCTCGTCGCGCTCCTCCGTTGTCCCCATTGCGCCATCGCCTCAGGTTACCGACGACACCCGCCGATCAGGACACCGGCCGATCAGGATGCTGGAAGTTTCCCGAGGCGTCTGACAGAGTGCAGGCAGGTCGGGAGCTCCCGACCCTCGGCGGCGCAGCCGGCCGGCGTGGCCGGCGAACGAGGAGGACCCCTTCCATGCGACGTGTGACGACGGCCCTCGCGGTCGGGCTCGCCGGTGTGCTCGGACTCGCCGCTTGCAGCAGCGGGGGCAGCTCCAGCAAGGACGCGGCGAAGAAGATCCTCGAGAAGAACGGCGTCAAGGTCAAGGACAACGGCAACAGCTTCGAGTTCAAGGACAAGAACGGGAGCAACTCGCTCAGCCTCGGAGGAAGCACCGAGCTGCCGAAGGACTTCCCCAAGGGTGACGTCCCCCTCCCCAAGGGTGACGTCGTCCTCGCGGCCACGTCCACGTCGAACGGAAAGAAGACCTACAGCGTGACGATCGGCACCGGAAGTGACACGAACGCGGCGGCCGAGGACTACCAGAAGACGCTCAAGGACGCCGGGTACAAGATCGACAACCAGTTCTCGCTGGGCGGGGGTTCGAGTGGCTTCTCCGCCTACACCGCCACCGGTACCAAGTGGGACGTCAACGTCATCGGCGCCAACGACGTCGGCTCGCACAAGGGCGGCCTGGTGATCACGGTGACGCCGCACGACACCAGCAACGACACGACGAGCACGAGCGCCGGCAGCTAAGGGGAGCAGCCGCGAGAGCTAGGGCTCTTCGGAGGAGGGTTCGTAGCCCACCTGCCACAGGCACAATCCGTGGGGCGGCGCCATCTGGCCGGCTGTCCGACGGTCGCGCGAGGTGATGATGCCCATGAGGTCGCCGGGGCGCTTACGGCCGTGGCCCACGTCCACCAGGGTGCCGACGATGGAACGCACCATCTGCCAGCAGAACGACGACGCCCGGATCTCGTAGCGCAGCACGCCCTCGTCCGCGCCGTGCCAGCGCGAGTCGAGCACTCGTCGGACGGTGCCGGAGCCCTCGGGGCCCTTGCGGCAGAACGCGGCGAAGTCGTGCTCGCCGATGAACGGGTCTGCGGCCAGGTGCAGCGCGTCGAGGTCGAGCGGATCGGGGACCCACCACGCGTAGCGGGCGAGGAACGGGTCGGGCGCCGGACGGTTGACGATCGTGTAGCGATACGACCGCCATCGGGCCGACCGGCGGGCGTCGAAGCTTGACTCCACCAGATCGGCCTCGCGCACGACCACCTCTGGGCCCAGCAGCCCGTTCATCGACGCCTGCAGGCGCCACGGGTCGAGGCCGGGGTCGGCGTCGAAGCTCACCACCTGGCCCCACGCGTGTACCCCGGCGTCGGTGCGGCCGGCGCAGGTCAGCTCGACGGGGTGACGGAGCACGCGCTCGAGCGCCCTCGCGAGCACGCCACCCACCGTACGCACCTCGGGCTGGTCCGCGAACCCGCGGAAGCCGGTGCCGTCGTAGGCGACGACGAGCCGACAACGGGCGGGTCCCGAGGCCGACTCGAACAGGGTCACGCGCGCCAGCGTCTCAAACGAGCTCGATGCGCGCCATCGGCGCGTTGTCGCCCGGGCGAGGACCGAGCTTCAGGATCCGCAGGTAGCCGCCGTTGCGGTCGGCGTAGCGCGGCCCGATCTCGTCGAAGAGCTTGTGCGTGACGTCCTTGTCGTGGAGCTTGGCCACGACCTGGCGTTGCTGGTGCACACCGCCCTTCTTCGCCTTCGTGATGAGCCGCTCGGCATAGGGCCGCAGCGCCTTGGCCTTGGGGACCGTGGTCACGATCGCCCCGGAGGCGAACAGGTGCGCGGCGAGGTTGGCCATCATCAGGCGCTGGTGCGCCGGGCTGCCACCGAACCGCGGCCCCTTCTTCGGCGCCGGCACGGCTGGCTACTCCTTGACCCGCAGCGAAAGGCCCCGCTCGTCGAGCTTCTGGAGCACCTCGTCGAGTGATTTCGAGCCGAAGTTCGTGATGGCGAGCAGGTCGTCCTCGGTCTTCTGGACGAGCTGGCCGATCGTGTCGACCCGGGCCCGCTTAAGGCAGTTGCGGGGCCGCTCCGAGAGGTCGAGCTCCTCGATGGGGAGCTCGAGGTCGGGGGACGCCGACGTGATGGGCGAAACCTCGCCGAGCTCGAGCGCCTTCGGCTCCGCCGACAGGTTGGCCACCAGACTCACAAGGTTGCCGAGCGTCGCGCCGGCGGAGGCCAGCGCGTCGCGCGGTGAGATCGACCCGTCGGTCTCGACGTCGAGCGTCAGCTTGTCGTAGTTGGTCGCCTGCTCGACCCGCGTGGGCTCGATGCCGAACGCCACCCGGCGGACGGGCGAGAAGATCGCGTCGACCGGGATCACACCGATGGGCGCGCCCGGCTTCTTGGTCTTCTCGGCCGACGCGTAGCCCCGCCCTTGCTCGACCGTGAGGTCGAGCGCGAGACGGCCCTTCGCGTTCACCGTCGCGATGTGCAGCTCCGGGTTGAGGATCTCGACGTCGGCCGTGGTCTGGATGTCGCCCGCGGTCACCTCGCCGGGACCCCGTTTGTCGAGCCGAAGGGTGACGGGCTCCTCCGACACGCAGCGCAGAACGAGGTCCTTGAGGTTCAGGATCATGTCGGTGACGTCTTCCTTCACACCGGGGATCACGTCGAACTCGTGGAGCGCCTCGTCGAAGCGGATCTGGGTGATCGCGGCGCCGGGGATCGACGAGAGGAGGGTGCGGCGAAGGCTGTTTCCGAGGGTGTGGCCGAAGCCGGGCTCGAGGGGGGAGATGCTGAAACGCTGCGTGTTCCCCTCGGGCTCCTCGGCCTCGATCTCCGGACGCTGGATGATCAGCATGGTGCTCTCACTTCTCCCCGGGGTGGGACCCCGAACGGGACGGCGTTACTTCGAGTAGAGCTCGACGATGAGCTGCTCGCGGACCGGCACGTCGATCTGCTCGCGGACCGGCAGCTCGCGCACGGTCGCCTTGGCCTCGCTCGCCGACACGTCGAGCCAGGCCGGCACCGTGCGATCGAGCGTGTCGAGGTTGTGTCGGAGCACGATCATCGCTCTCGACTTGTCGCGGATCTCGACCACGTCGCCCTTGCGAAGCTGGTACGACGGGATCGTCACCCGCTTGCCGTTCACCGAGACGTGACCGTGCCGCACGAACTGACGGGCCTGGTTGCGGCTGGCGCCGAAGTTGGCCCGGTGCACCACGTTGTCGAGCCGTTGCTCCAGCATTCGGAGCAGGTTCTCGCCGGTGATGCCCTTCTGGCGCGCCGCCTCGGCGTAGAGGTTGCGGAACTGCTTCTCGAGCAGCCCGTAGATCCGGCGCGCCTTCTGCTTCTCGCGCAGCTGGAGCATGTACTCGCTCTCGCGGATACGGCCCCGGCCGTGCACACCGGGTGGATAGGGACGACGCTCGATCGGGCAGCGCATGGTGTCGCACTTGGCGCCCTTGAGGAAGAGCTTCATGCGCTCGCGCCGGCAGAGCCGACACACCGCGCCCGTGTACCGGGCCATCAGACCCTCCGCCGCTTCGGCTGACGGCAGCCGTTGTGCGGGATGGGCGTCACGTCCTTGATGCCGATCACCTCGATGCCGGTGTTCTGGAGGGAGCGGATGGCCGTCTCGCGCCCGGAGCCCGGGCCCTTCACCACCACGTCGACCTTGCGCACCCCGTGCTCCATGGCCCGGCGAGCCGCGGTCTCCGCCGCGAGCTGGGCCGCGAACGGCGTGCTCTTGCGCGAGCCCTTGAAGCCGACGTTGCCCGACGACGCCCACGCGATCGTGTTGCCCTGCTGGTCGGCGATCGTGATGATCGTGTTGTTGAACGACGACTTGATGTGCGCGATGCCGTGCGTGATGTTCTTGCGCTCACGCCGCCGCGGTCGGCGACCACCTGCTGCCGGCTTGGCCATGCTGACTCGCTCGCTCCCTACTGCGCCTGGTACTTCGGCCGGCGCCGTCCGTTCCGTTCGCTTGCTGGCGGGCTCCCTGCGCTCGCATCCGCTCGCTCCGGGCGCCGCGCGCGGTGTCGCCCGCTACTTCCTCGCCCGCTTCTTGCCGGCCACGGTCTTCTTGGGGCCCTTGCGCGTACGGGCGTTGGTGCGGGTGCGCTGCCCCCGCACCGGGAGGCCCCGGCGGTGCCGGAGGCCCTGGTAGCTCCCGATCTCGATCTTGCGCTTGATGTGGCCGGCGACCTCACGCCGGAGGTCGCCCTCCACCTTGAGGTTCTGGTCGATCCACGACCGGAGCCGCGCGACCTCGTCCTCGGTGAGGTCGCGCACGCGAGTGTCGGGGGAGATCCCGCCCGCCTCGCACACCTGCCGAGCGGTGGTGCGGCCGACGCCGAAGATGTAGGTCAGCGAGATCTCCAACCGCTTTTCGCGAGGGATGTCGATCCCGGCGATCCGAGCCATGCGCCGCTCCTAGCCCTGCCGCTGCTTGTGACGCGGGTTCACGCAGATGACCCGCACCGAGCCGTGACGGCGGATCACCTTGCACTTCTCACAGATCTTCTTCACGGAGGGCCTGACCTTCATGTCTGCTCTCACTTGTAGCGGTAGGTGATCCGACCGCGGCTCAGGTCGTACGGCGTGAGCTCGACCTGGACTCGGTCGCCGGGGAGGATCCGGATGTAGTGCATCCGCATCTTCCCCGAGATGTGCGCGAGCACCTTGTGCCCGTTCTCGAGCTCGACCCGGAACATCGCGTTGGGCAGCGGCTCCACCACGGTTCCCTCGACGAGGATCGTGTCGTCCTTCGGCTTGGCTACGATGCACCACCTACGAAGCGCGGCGCGCCGAAAGGCGCGCGAAATGACCAGGGGCCAACAGAAGATCGTACACCGGCCCCCCCGATCCCGGCAATCCGCCGCCTTTTCACCAGCGAGGCAACGTCGGTAGGAGCGGCGGGGCGGACCCGGCGGCCGCCGACGACGACTCAGCCTGCTGCCGGAGGAGGAGACGGTCGACGGGTCCGCCCCTCGGGCGAATCACCACGGGAGGGTGAGCACCTCCGGCCCGTTGGCGGTGACCGCGATGGTGTGCTCGAAGTGGGCCGAGCGCCGGCGGTCACGGGTCACGACCGTCCAGCCGTCGGCGAGTGTCTCGGTCTCGGGGCCACCGACGTTCACCATCGGCTCGATGGCCAGCACGAGCCCCTCGCGCAGCCGGAGGCCCTTGCCCGGGGGGCCGTAGTTGGGCACCTGCGGCTCCTCGTGCATGGCGGTGCCGATCCCGTGGCCCACGTACTCGCGAACCACCGAGAAGCCGGCCGATTCCGCGATGCCCTCGACCGCGGCACCGATGTCGGAGAGCCGGTTGCCGTCCACCACTTGATCGATGGCCGCCTCGAGCGACCGGCGCGTCACGTCGATGAGCCGCCTCGACTCGTCGTCCACCTCGCCGATCGGAACGGTGATCGCGGCGTCGGCGTGCCAGCCCTCGATGATCGCCCCGCAATCGATCGAGAAGATGTCGCCCTCCTCGAGGATATGGCCGTCGGGGATGCCGTGCACGATCACCTCGTTGGGCGAGGTGCACACCACCGCCGGGAACCCGTGGTAGCCGAGGAAGTTCGACCGTGCGCCACGGCGCTCGAGCACCTCGCGCGCGACGGCGTCGATCTCGGCCGTCGTGACGCCGGGCTTGGAGGCCCGGACGCACTCCTCGTGCATCTCGGCGACGACGCGCCCCGCGCGCCGCATCAACGCGATCTGCTCTCTGCTCTTGCGGGTGATCAAGGCTCGCCGCAGAGCTCGCGAAACGTGTCGACGGCGGCGACGAGCCGCTCGAACACCTCCGCCCCGGGGCCGTTGCCGGCAACTACAACTAGGCGTTGCTGGCGCCGGTAGAACTGGATGATCGGGAGCGTCTCCCGCTCGTAGAGCTCGAGCCGGCGCAGGATGGCGCTCTCGGTGTCGTCGTCGCGCTGCACGACCTTGCCGCCGCACACGTCGCAGATCCAAGGGACGGCAGGGGGCAGGTCGACGTGGTAGGTGGTGCCGCAGTCCTCGCACACCCGTCGCCCGGCCAGCCGGACCAGCGCGATCTCGGTGGGGACGTCGAGGTTCACCACAAGGTCGAGCGGCGTGGCCCCGAGCACCCGATCGAGCTCCTCGGCCTGGTGGAGCGTGCGCGGGAAGCCATCGAGCACGAAGCCGCGCTCGACGAGCTTCGTGTCCGCGAACAGCTCCTCCACGACCCCAATCACGATCTCGTCGGGCACGAGCTCACCCACGTCCATATAGCGCTGCGCGGAGAGTCCGGCCTGTGTGCCGGCACGTGCCGCGGCCCGGAACAGGTCGCCCGTGGAGAGATGCGCGGTGCCGTAGTGCTCCGACAGCCGCAGCGCCTGCGTGCCCTTGCCGGCACCTTGCTTTCCCAGGAGGACGAGCCGAGGTCCGCGCATCATGACGAGCCGTCAGGCGAGGAAGCCCTCGTAGTTGCGCATCATGAGCTGGCTGTCGATCTGCTTCATCGTCTCGAGGGCGACGCCCACCGTGATGAGCAGCGCCGTGCCCCCGAACGGGAACTGGCTGATGTTCCACAGCGCGAGCACGAGCAACGGCACGAGCGCGATGAACGCGAGGAACAGCGAGCCGGGCAGGGTGATGCGGTTGAGCACCTTCGCCAGGTAACGCTCGGTGGGTGGGCCGGGCCGGATGCCGGGGATGAAGCCTCCTTGCTTGCGGATGATGTCGGCCTGCTGGCTCGGGTTGAACGCGATCGCGGTGTAGAAGTACGCGAAGAAGATGATGAGGAGTGTGAACGACCCGATGTAGAACCAGCTCTGGCGCGCCACCAGGTTGTCGTTGATGAACTTCTGGAACCCCTTCCACGGGGTCGCCGTCGCGATCAGCGCAGGGAACGAGAGGATCGAGCTCGCGAAGATCACGGGAATCACACCCGACTGGTTGACCTTCAGCGGGATGTAGGTGCTCTGGCCGCCGTACATGCGCCGGCCGACCACGCGTTTCGCGAACTGCACGGGGATACGCCGCTGCCCCGACTCGACGAAGACGATCGCCACGATCATGGCGATGCCGATGGCGAGGATCGTGAAGAACTGGATCGGGCTCCCCTGCGAGTAGACGGCGGAGCCCTGGGCCGGCAGCCGCGACACGACAGAGGCGAAGATCAGGATCGACATGCCGTTGCCGATCCCCCGTTGGGTGATGAGCTCACCCAGCCACATCACCATGGCGGTGCCGGCCGTCCAGGTGAGGATGATGAGCATGGCGCGGGGCGCGTCGAAGTGCGGGATGAGGTTCTTGCCCCTGAAGCCCACGAGGCCCAGCAGCCCCTGCTTGCCCTCCTTGAGGGCGAACACGAACCCCGTCGACTGGATCAGCGCCAGGCCCACCGTGAGGTAGCGGGTCCACTGCGTGATCTTCTTCTGGCCGACCTGGCCCTCGTTCTGCCACTGCTCGAGCTTCGGGATCACCACGCCGAGGAGCTGCATGATGATCGACGCGGTGATGTAGGGCATGATCCCGAGGAAGAAGATCGCCACGCTCGTGATCGCGCCGCCCGAGAACAGGTCGAGCAACCCCACCACGCCGCTGTTCTTCGACTGGTGCTGGAAATCCTTGATCGCGTTGAAGTCGACGTAGGGCACCGGGATGTGGGTGCCGATCCGGTAGATCCCGATGATCAGGATCGTGAACAGGATCTTGTTGCGCAGGTCGGGCACCCGGAACATGTTCCGCAAGCGGGAGAGCATGGGGTGCGCGACCTCCTCAGCAGTCGAGTACGCGAGCTTACCGGTTGGTCAGTGCGTTGCCCTTGGCAGGCGGTCGCCGATCGCCGTAGGGAGAGGGCACGGTCTCGACCCGCCCGCCCGCGGCCTCGATGGCCCGGGCCGCGGCGGCGGAGAATGCGTGGGCCCGCACGGTGAGCGGCTTCGTGAGCGCCCCGCGCCCGAGCACCTTGACGAGTCCTCGCTTGGCCACGAGGCCTCGCGACCGGAGCGCGCCGGGATCGACCTCGGAGTCGGCGTCGAAGCGCTCGAGGACGTCGAGATTCACGACCGCGTACTCGATGCGGAACGGGTTCTTGAAGCCCTTGGCCTTGGGTGTGCGGCGCGCGAGGGGCGTCTGGCCGCCCTCGAAACCGGGCTTGACGGTGTCGCGCGCGCCCTGGCCCTTCATGCCCCGCCCGGCCGTCTTGCCGCCCTTCCCCGCGATGCCCCGACCGACGCGCCGCTTGCGCCTCGTGGAGCCGGGTGCCGGCTTGAGGTCGTGGACCTTCATGTGACCTCCTCGACGGTGACGAGATGCGGCACACGCGCCAGCATCCCGCGGATCTCGGGCCGGTCGGCGTGCTCGACAGTCTGGCGGATGCGGCGCAGGCCGAGGGCGCGCAGCGTGGCGCGCTGCTTCGGCTTCGTCCCGATCGCGGAGCGAATCAGGGTGACCTTCAGTCGTCCCGCCGCCGCGGCCATCACTTCACCTCGGAGGTCTCGGACTTGCGCGCGTTGCGCTCGCGGTAAGCGCGCAGCATCCCTGCCGACGAGACCTCCTCGGGCGACTTGCCGCGCATCGTCGCGATCTCGTCGGGCCGACAAAGCCCCCGGAGACCGGCGATGGTGGCGCGCGACACGTTGATCGCGTTCGACGATCCGAGCGACTTGGCCAGCACGTCCTGGATGCCGGCCGCCTCGAGGATCGCCCGCGCCGCGCCACCCGCGATCACGCCGGTGCCCGGAGCGGCCGGCTTGATGAGGACCCGAGCCGCGTCGTGTCGGCCCACGATCTGGTGCGTGATCGTGGTGCCTGCGAGCGCCACGGAGAACAGGTTCTTGCGGGCTTCCTCCATGCCCTTCTGGATGGCGGCCGGCACCTCCTTGGCCTTGCCGTAGCCCAGCCCGACACTGCCCGCGCCGTCACCCACGACGACCAGCGCGGTGAACGAGAACCGACGGCCGCCCTTGACGACCTTCGCCACCCGGTTGATGGCGATGACGCGCTCTTCGTACTGGCCTTCGGCCATCCTGCGTACCCTTCCCTCGATCTAGAGCTTCAGGCCCGCTTCACGGGCCCCTTCGGCGACCCCGGCCACTCGTCCGTGGAACCGGAACCCGCCTCGATCGAACACGACCGAGGCCACACCCGCGGCCTTGGCCCGCTCACCGATGAGCTCCCCGACGGCTCTGGCCGCGGCGACGGTGGCGGTCTTGCTCCCCGCGTTCACCCGCTCGCGCGTCGAGGCCGATGCCAGCGTGCGCCCGTGCAGGTCGTCGATCACCTGCGCGTAGATGTGCCGGTTGGACCTGAAGACCGCGAGTCGCGGCCGGTCCGGGGTGCCCTGCACCTTCTTGCGGACCCGGCGATGCCGTCGGTCCCGCGCTTCGGTCTTCGTGAGACTCATCGTCGCCTGCCTGCTACTTCGCCGACTTGCCGGCCTTGCGCAGCACGCGCTCGTCGGCGTAACGGATCCCCTTGCCTTTGTAGGGCTCGGGCTTGCGGATCTTGCGGAGGTTGGCCGCCACCTCGCCCACCATCTGCTTGTCGGCCCCGCGCACGGTGATGCGCGTGGGTGTCGGCACCTCGAAGGTGATGCCCTCCGGGGCCTGGAAGGCCACGGGATGCGAGAACCCCACCTGGAGCTCGAGCCGGTCGGGACCCTGGGCGGTGGCACGGTAGCCGACGCCCTGGATCTCGAGCTCTTTCGCGAAGCCCTCCGAGACGCCGACCACCATGTTGTTGACGAGCGACCGCGTGAGGCCGTGGAGCGCGCGGTGACGGCGCTCGTCGTCGGGACGCGTGACCACGATCTCATCGCCGTCGCGCGCGACGGTGATGTCCTCCGGCGCGTCGAGCTCGAGCGTTCCCTTCGGGCCCGTGACCGCGACGTGGCTCCCGTCGATCGTGACATCGACGCCCGACGGGACCGGAATGGGCTTCTGGCCGACTCGTGACATGCTCCGCCTACCAGACGTGACAGAGGACCTCGCCGCCGACGCGGCGCGCCCGCGCCTCGCGGTCGGTCATGAGGCCCTCGTTGGTGGACAGCACGGCGATCCCCATCCCGCCCAGCACCCGGGGGACCTTGTCGGCCTTGAGGTAGACGCGGAGGCCCGGCTTCGAGACCCGCTTGATCTCCGAGATCGTGCGGCGACGGTCGGGCGTGTACTTGAGGTGGACGGTGAGCTTGCGGCCCGGGCGAGCCGAGTCGTCCTCGACTGCGAAGCCCTCGATGTACCCCTCCTTCTGGAGGATCCCCGCGAGCGCCTCCTTGAGCTTCGAGGAGGGCATGACGACATCGTCGTGGAACGCGAGGTTCGCGTTGCGTACACGGGTCAGCATGTCGGCGATCGGGTCGGTCATCGTCACGGCTGCACCCCCCTCACCACGACGCCTTCGTGATGCCGGGCACCTCGCCGGCATGGGCCAGCTCGCGCAGGCAGATGCGACAGAGGCCGAACTTCCGGTAGACGGCTCGCGCCCGCCCACACTTCCGGCAGCGCGTGTACGCGCGCACCTTGAACTTGGGCTCGGCACGCTGCTTGTTGACCAGCGCCTTCTTCGCCATCGTCACCCCTGGTTCTGGTCGGATCGGCGGAACGGGAAGCCGAGGGCGTGCAGGAGCGCACGCCCCTCGTCGTCGGTGCGGGCGGTCGTTACGATCGTGATGTCCATGCCCCGCACCGTGTCGATCTTGTCGTAGTCGATCTCGGGGAAGATCAGCTGCTCGGTGACCCCGACCGTGTAGTTGCCCCGACCGTCGAACGAGTCGGGGCTCATGCCGCGAAAGTCGCGGATCCGTGGGATGGCCAGGCTCACGAGCCGGTCGTAGAACTCCCACATGCGATCGCCGCGCAACGTCACCTTCGCTCCGATGGCGTTGCCCTCGCGGAGCTTGAACCCCGCGATCGACTTCTTGGCCCGCGTGACCAGCGGCTTCTGGCCGGTGATGACGGTGAGGTCGGCGATCGCGCCGTCGAGCAGCGACTGCTGCTGGGTCGCCTTGCCGACACCGCAGTTGATCACGATCTTCTCGAGACGAGGCACCTGCATCACGTTGCGCGCGCCGAGCTCGGCCTGGAGCTGGCCCCGCAACTCGGCCCCGTAGTGCTCCTTCAAGCGAGGGGCAGCCATCAGAGCTCCTCCCCGCACTTCCGGCAGACGCGCACCTTGGTGCCACCGGCTTCGACGCGGTAGCCGATACGCGTGGGGCCGCACTTCGGGCACAGGATGGCGACGTTGGAGGCGTGGATCGGCATCTCCTTGTCGATGATCCCGCCCTGCATCGTGGCCCGCGTGGCCCGCTGGTGCCGCTTGGCCACGTTGACGAGCTCGGGGCTGGTGACGATCACCCGATCGCGGTCGGCGAACACCGCGGTGACCTCGCCTTCCTTCCCGATGTCCTTGCCGGCCAGCACGCGCACACGGTCTCCCTTGCGGAGCTTCATCGGGTCACTCCGCTCCCGGTCGACGCGGGCTCCGCCCGGCGGACCTCCCGCTGCGTTCCCTGCTTCATCGGGTCACTCCGCTCCCGGTCGACGCGGGCTCCGCCCGGCGGACCTCCCGCTGCGCTTCCTGCTCCATCACAGGACCTCCGGTGCCAGCGAGACGATCCGCATGAAGCGGCGCTCGCGCAGCTCGCGACCGACGGGCCCGAAGATCCGGGTTCCACGCGGCTGCATCTGGTCGTTGATCAGCACGGCCGCGTTCTCGTCGAAGCGGATGTAGCTGCCGTCGGGGCGGCGCTTCTCCTTCTTCGTGCGCACGACCACGCATTTCACCACCTCGCCCTTCTTCACCGCGGCGCCGGGCACGGCATCCTTGACGGTGGCCACGAAGACGTCGCCGATGCTCGCGTAGCGCCGCCGGGTGCCCCCGAGGACCTTGATGCACAAGACCTCGCGAGCGCCCGAGTTGTCGGCGACCTTGAGCCGGCTCTCTTGCTGGATCATCCCCTATGGCTCCACTCGCCTCGTCATCGTGCCCGTTCGAGCACCTCGACCACGCGCCACCGCTTCTGACGCGACAGTGGCCGGGTCTCGGCGACCCGGACCCGGTCCCCCTCGTGCACGTCGTTGGTCTCGTCGTGCGCGTAGAGCTTGCGGGTGCGCTGCACGGTCTTGAGGTAGCGGCGGTGGCGCACGCGGTCGACGACCGCGACGACCACCGTTTTGTCCATCTTCGTCGACACGACCACGCCGTCACGGACCTTGCGCGCGGTCCTGTGGGCCTGCGCTTCGGCATCGCTCATCTCGTCTGCTCCTCGCCGGTAGCGGCCTCCGCAGCCGCGATCTCGCGCTCTCGCGCCAGGGTATGGAGCCGCGCGATCTCGCGCCGCACCTCGCCGAGCCGGGCGGTGTTGTCGAGCTGCCCGGTGGCGTTCTGGAACCGGAGGTTGAAGTGCTCCTCCTTCGCCTCGGCAAGCCGTTGGATCAGCTCGGCGTCGTGCAGCTCGCGCAGCTCGCTCGGCTTGCTCACCGTCACGCCTCCTCCTGGCGCACCACAAACCGACTCTTGATGGGGAGCTTGTGCATGGCGAGGCGCATCGCCTCACGCGCCGTCGCCTCGGGCACGCCCGAGAGCTCGAACATCACACGTCCCGGCTTCACCACCGCGACCCAGTGCTCGGGATTGCCCTTCCCCGAGCCCATCCGGGTCTCGGCCGGCTTCTGGGTGACCGGCTTGTCGGGGAACACCGTGATCCAGACCTTGCCGCCCCGCTTGATGTAGCGGGTCATGGCGATCCGAGCCGCCTCGATCTGTCGGTTGGTGATCCAGCCCGGCTCGAGCGCCTGGATGCCATAGTCGCCGAAGGTCACCCGGGTGCCGCCCTTGGCGATCCCCGACCTGCGGCCGCGCTGCATCTTCCGATGACGGACCTTCTTCGGCATCAACATGACGACGGCCTCGGCGCGACTATCAGTGCGACCATCAGTCTTCGTCTCCATGGAACTTGGGAGCTTCGTGGTGCTGGCGCGTGCGGCGCTCGATCTCCTCCTCCTCGGCGAGGAGACGCTCGAGCTCGGGATCGGCTTCCTTCACGACCGGGTCAGCCTCGACCAACGCCTCGTCGGTGACGGCCGACGGGTCGACGGTGACCGCCTCGGCTGCGGGACGGCGTCGCCCGCCGCCCGCGCTCACGACCCGACGCCCGGGGCCCTGCCCGGAGGTCTCGCCGACCGCCATCGCCGCTTCCTTGGAGATCTTGTCCTCGGCGGCGGCCTTGTAGGGGAGGATGTCACCCTTGTAGATCCACACCTTGACGCCGATCCGGCCGAAGGTGGTACGGGCCTCGTGCTGCCCGTAGTCGATGTCGGCCCGGAGCGTGTGCAGCGGCACGCGGCCCTCGCGGTACCACTCCTTGCGTGACATCTCCGCGCCACCGAGACGCCCACCGCACTGCACCCTGATCCCCTGAGCACCCGCCTTCATCGCGGTCTGGACCGCTCGCTTCATGGCTCGGCGGAACGAGACCCGGCCGGCAAGCTGGTCGGCGACACCCTGCGCGATGAGGTTGGCGTCGAGCTCGGGCTGCTTGATCTCCTGGATGTTGAAGTGGATCTTCGGGTTGCCGGTGATCTTGAGCAGCCCGGCGCGTAGCCGGTCGGCCTCGGCGCCGCGCCGCCCGATCACGATGCCGGGACGCGCGGTGTACACGTCGACACGGAGGCGGTCGCGCGTGCGCTCGATCTCGACGCGGCTCACCGCGGCGCGCTCGAGTTGGCTCCGTAGGTAATCGCGGATCTTCCAGTCCTCGATGAGGGCCTCGGTATACTCCTTGTTCTCGGCGAACCAACGCGACTTCCAGTCGGTGGTGACGCCGAGGCGGAACCCGTACGGGTTGACCTTCTGGCCCATGGCTACGCGCCGTCCTTCTTCTTCGCCGCCTTGCGCGGCTTGGCTGCCTTGCGGGGCTTCTTCGCCGGCTCGGCCTCGGCCCCGGCGTCTCCCGCCGCCGCTTCGTCGGTGGGTGCCGGGGCTTCTTCTGGCACCTCGACCTCTGGCACTCCGACCTCCGCGGCCGCGGCTTCGGTCGCGACATCGCCCTCGGTCAGCTTGGCCTCGGGCTCCTCGGCCTCGGGCTCCTCGTGCTCGTGCTTGTGCTCGTCGGACGGTGCCGCCGCGGCCCGTCGCCGGCGTGTCACCCGCCGGCGACGGTCGGCGGTGCCCCCCGACGCGGCCTCACGGCGGCGGCGCTGCTCGAGCTGCTCGTCGGAGAGGCGGGCAACCACGAGCGTGACATGCGTCGTGCGCTTACGGATCCGGGTGCCGCGGCCGCGCGCCCGGGGCCGCCAGCGCTTGAGCGTCGGGCCCTCGTCGGCGAAGGCTCGGGTCACGAACAGCTCGTCGACGGGTAGGTTCTGGTTGTGCTCGGCGTTGGCCACGACCGAGTCGAGCAGCTTCATTACGGGGTCGGCAGCGTCGCGGCCGCAGAACTCGAGCACGCGGCGCGCCTCGTCGACGTCGAGGCCGCGGATCAGTCCGAGCACCTGCCGCACCTTCGAGGGAGCGGTGGGCGAGTAGCGGAGGACGGCGCGCGCTTCGGGCATCGGTGCTACCGCCGCGTGGACCGGTCTTGGCCGGCGTGGAATCGGAACGTGCGGGTCGGCGCGAACTCGCCGAGCTTGTGGCCCACCATCGCCTCGGTGATGTAGACGGGGATGTGCTTGCGGCCATCGTGCACCGCGATCGTGTGCCCGACCATCTCCGGCGTGATGGTGGAGCGGCGGGACCAGGTCTTGATGACCTTGCGGTCGCCCGCCTCGTTCATCCGCTCGACCTTCACCCGCAGGTGCTCGTCGACGAAGGGTCCCTTCTTCAGGCTGCGCGGCATCGTGGGCTACCTCCGGGCGCCGCGACCGCGGCGACGGCGAATGATGAGCTTGTCGGAGGCCTTGCCCTTCGTGCGGGTGCGGCCCTCGGGCTTGCCCCACGGCGACACCGGGTGGCGGCCGCCCGAGCTCTTGCCCTCACCACCGCCGAGCGGGTGATCGACCGGGTTCATGGCCACGCCACGAACGTGCGGGCGCTTGCCTCGCCAGCGGTTGCGACCCGCCTTGCCCCATGAGATCAGGCCCGCCTCCACGTTGCCGACCTGTCCCACCGTCGCTCGGCAGTCGATCGGCACCCGCCGCATCTCCGTCGACGGGAGACGCACGGTGGCGAACTGGCCCTCCTTGGCCACCAGCTGGACCGCCGCGCCGGCGCCGCGGGCCAGCTTGCCGCCCGCGCCCGGCTTCAGCTCGACGTTGTGGACCACGGTTCCGACGGGGATGTAGCGGAGCGGCAGTGCGTTGCCGGGCCGGATCTCGGAGCCCTGGCCGCTCTGGAGCAGATCGCCCACCTCCACCTGCGCCGGGGCGAGGATGTAGCGCTTCTCGCCGTCGCGGTAGTGGAGCAACGCGATGCGCGCGTTCCGGTTCGGGTCGTACTCGATGGACGCGACCTTGGCCAGCACACCGTCCTTGTCGCGCCGGAAGTCGATGACGCGGTACCGCTGCTTGTGGCCGCCGCCGCGGTGCCGTGAGGTCATCCGCCCGTGCGCGTTGCGCCCACCGGTCCGCGGCTTCGACTTCGTGAGCGCGCGCTCGGACTTCTCCTTGGTGATCTCGGCGAAGTCGGAGACGGTCTGGAACCGTCGCCCCGCACTGGTCGGCTTGCGCTTGCGGACCGGCATCCTCAGCTCCCGAAGATCTCGATGCGGTCGCCCGGCGCGAGCGACACGACGGCCCGCTTCTGGTCGGCGCGCTTGCCCCAGTTGCCCGTGCGGCGGTTCCGCTTGCGCTTGCCGTGGCGGTTGAGCGTGTTCACATTGGTGACCTTGACGTTGAAGATCTCCTCGATGGCGTGCTTGATCTCGATCTTGTTCGCACCGGGCGCCACGACGAACGTGTACACGTTCTCGTCGTAGGACGCGTACGACTTCTCCGACACGACCGGACGGATCACGATGTCCCGAGGGTCACGCACGATCATCCGTCGCCTCCTCGCGGTCGGTGAAGCGCACGGTGGTGACCTCCAGAGTGGCCGTGGTGAAGACCAGCCAGTCGTTCACGAGCACGTCGTAGGGGTTGAGCTCCTCGGGCAGGATGATCTGGACCCGCTTCCCGAGGTTGCGAAACGACTTCCACGCCGCTTCCTGGGTCCGCTCGAGAACGAGGAGTACGCGGGCGTGGCGCTCGCCCGGTGCCCGCAGCCCGAGCGACTCGAGCGCGCGCTTGGCATCCTTGGTCCGCGGCGCCTCGAACCCCCACTCGTCGACCACCAGCACCTTGCCCTCGGCGGCCCGATCGGACAGCGCGGACCGCAGCGCGAGGCGCACCATCTTCTTCGGCGTGTGCTGCCGGTAGTCGCGCGGCTTGGGGCCGTGAGCGATCCCGCCGCCCCGCCAGTGCGGCGAGCGGATCGAGCCCTGCCGAGCCCGGCCGGTGCCCTTCTGGCGCCAGGGCTTCGCACCGCCGCCCTTCACCTCCGCCCGCGTCTTCGTGCTGTGCGTACCGGATCGCGCGGCAGCGAGCTGCGCGGTGACGACCTGGTGCATCACCGCCACGTTGGGCTCGATTCCGAACAGCTCCGCCGCGAGCTCCACGCTGCCTGCGGGGGCGCCGGAGACGGACTTCACGTCGACCTTCATCGGATCGGTGCCTTCACCGCGCTCCGGACGAAGACAAGGCTGCCGGCGGGGCCGGGAACGGAGCCCCGGAGGAGGAGAAGCCCGCGCTCGGCGTCGCCCTCCACCACCTCGAGATTGAGGGTGGTGACGCGTGTGTTCCCGTGCTGGCCGGCCATGCGCATGCCCTTGAAGACACGGGAGGGCGTGGCGCAGGCGCCAATGGCACCGGGGGCACGATGCTTCTTGTGCGTGCCGTGCGACGCGCCCTGGCCCTTGAAGTTGTGCCGCTGCATCACGCCCGTGAAGCCCTTGCCCTTGGAGATGGCGGTCACGTCGACGCGCTCGCCCGCGCCGAACACGTCGGCCTTCACGACCTGGCCGACGTCGAACACCGAGATATCGTCGACGCGCAGCTCGGCGAGATGGCGCGCCGGCTCGGCGTCGGCGGCCTTGAGGTGGCCGAGCTCGGGCTTGGTGAGCAGGCGGGTCTTCGTGTCGCCGAAGGCCAGCTGCACGGCGGAGTAGCCATCGCGCTCGGGGGTCTTCAGCTGCACGACGCGACAGGGCCCGGCCTCGATGACCGTGACCGGGACGACGCGATTCTCCGCGTCCCAGACCTGGGTCATCCCGAGCTTGCGGCCCAGGATCCCTTTCGTCGCCATGGCAGCACTGGTTCCTCGTCGGTGGCCGTAGGTCGATGCCGGCCCGTGGATGGTCGTGTCACGCGAACGCTCCGCACGGAGGAGCCCGGCGGAGCGAGGATTCGGTTGTGCTGCGCGGTTCCCACGCCGACGGGGGCCTGCGCAGACGTCAGTTGAGGGACGGGGCCGTGGGCCCCGCAAACCCGGTAACTCTAGCCCTTCCCGGCCCTCCGCCTCAACCGCGCCCCTCCCGGGTGGAAGAGGCCGCCGACGACGACTCGGCCCGCTGTCGGAGGAGGGGGGGTCGGCGCCCACGGCCCGGAACAACGGACCGCAGGCTGGACGCTAGGACTGCTGGATCTTGATCTCGATGTCGACCCCGGCGGGGAGGTCGAGGCGCTGGAGCGCCTCGACCGTCTTCGTGGGCGGATCGACGATGTCGATGAGGCGCTTGTGGATCCGCATCTCGAAGTGCTCGCGCGAATCCTTGTCGACGTGCGGCGACCGCACCACGCAGTAGCGATGGATCTCGGTCGGGAGCGGCACGGGGCCATGCACCGTGGCTCCCGTGCGCACCACCGTCTCGACGATCTTCTTCGTCGACTGGTCGATGATCTCGTGGTCGTAGGCCTTGAGCCGGATCCGGATCTTCTGGCCCTTCGCGTCTGCCATGGTCGGTACCGGCTCGCCTCTCTCCTACTCGATGATGCGTTATTTGAGGATGGTGACGACGCGGCCGGCGCCGACGGTGCGGCCGTGGTAAA